>OGRG01000014.1_pt1 | contig 192473 bp, 109 predicted proteins | sample 1553501 | NCBI WGS metagenome assembly OGRG01 (sample SAMEA2580018, study PRJEB22360) | human gut metagenome | biome: human gut; feature: human-associated habitat; material: faeces | place: Denmark | collected 2008/2010 | reverse complement strand
CGGAACTCAACCTGAATCCCGTATTTTCCATTTACACAAAATATTTTATAGTGCCTTGAAAATATGACTAGTCCTAAATAACCCCATTAAAGGGTTTATTGGACTAGTCATAATGTGAGTCCCATAATCAAAGAGGTTCTATGGCATATGTATAGTGATATACTTTGTTCTTTAATAAGAACTCTTTATGAACTCTAGGTGACCAACTGTCATCTCCTCCAAGCCCCATCTGCTTATAATCAATATGTAACCAATTCTTTTCACCACGAATTAATGTATGCGCTTTTTTACTGCGGTTCAAATCTTTATCGGAGTAATTTTGAATATTAAAATTGAAAAATGGTTTTCCTGTTATACGTATTCCGCTTCCGAAATCATCATATATCTCCAACCAGCGGTTATCCGTTTTATTTCCATTTTCTTGAGGCATAATATGTGGAAAAGACTGTTCACTGACAATTCCATTATAAATACCAACATAAGCTGATTCTTTTCTATCATCATAGCTTTCGTGAGGGCCTCTTCCAAACCAAGTGAGATTTTTCCACTCAACAGGTAATGCACACTTCATTCCGACTCTTGCCAATGACAGCACATCTATATTTATATAAAAGATGGCATCAATGAGAACTTCACCTTCATGTGAGATTGTATAATTTGCTTTTTGCAGGATATTACCTTCTTTGAATTCTAATAGGTTATTAACATAAACTTGCACATCTCCGGTAGGTAAAATCACGAAATCCAATTGCTTGGTTTTTATTTTATAATCATCCAATCCTACTTTGCGCCATGAACTTGCATAAGAATTATTACGTCCTTCATCGTTATCGGTCGGAACCCGCCAGAAACATGGTAATAGAGGAGATTCCAGCAAATTGTTTCCTTTATAACTGAACTGTGATATCGCTCCGGTGAGTCTGTCAAATTGTATATGAAAACTTTTCCCTATAACTGTTAGTCCATTTTTTCTTTCTACCCGAAGAGGAGAGGTTGTTTGAACTTCTTTCTCAATGAACGGTTCGGGAAGTATATCTAGAGCTAATTGCTCTGAAGCGATCTCAATACTACCGTCAGAATAATTCCGTTGTTCAGTATCATAAAAACTAAAGTTTACATGGTATTCATTTCCAGCTTTTAAGCTTTGCCTGGGTAAGTCCAATTCTATCAATTGCTTGCTTTGGGGAGCTATATTCAAGGCCGTAATCGTATCATGATCTATAGGAAGACCATTCTCTAATAATGTCCAACATAAAATAATTCCTTTTGTATCAGTGAAATAGTTCGCATTTGATATAGAAACAAGTCCTTCATTTATATCTATATTTTCTACATTGAAATTTTGAAAAACTTTCTTCAATTCATATAACTCCGGTTGAACTTCCCGATCAGGATTTACTAAACCATCATTTGAATTTGCACCGTCACTATAATTTATTACTTCCCAATATTCTTTGCCATTTTTATCTTTCAAACGTAGTCCCTGGTCTACCCAATCCCAAGTAAACCCTCCATGCATACGGGGATATTTATAGAATAAATTCCAGAACTTTCTGAAATTGCCTAAACCATTTCCCATAGAGTGAGCATATTCACATATCAACATAGGGCGTGACTGATCTTCATTATACTGCTTGATAATTTCATTAAGAGGATTATACATATTTGAAATGAAATCATACCTTGAAAGTACTTTTGCATAAGCAGGATTTTTTGCCTCATAATGAACCGGACGTTTCTCTGGGTCACATCTTTTTATTTCTTCATAAGCCTTGTCAAAGTTCTTTCCCCAACCAGATTCATTCCCCATAGACCAGAAGATGATAGAAGGATGATTCTTATCTCTTTTTACCATGTTCACATTCCTTTCGACAATAGTACTTTTCCACTCATCTCTTTCTCCTACATAGAATCCTTTTGCCCACAAACCATGACTCTCTACATTAGCTTCATCCATTACATATAGTCCATACTCGTCACACAAGTCATACCAATCCGGGTGATTGGGGTAATGGGAAGTTCTCACCGCATTGATATTAAATAATTTCATCAATTTGATGTCACGTTCCATCGTTTCACGGGTAATATATCGCCCGGTATAAGGATCGAATTCATGTCTGTTAACTCCTTTTATTTTTACAGGTTGTCCATTAAGCAACAGATGTCCATCTTTTATTTCTACCTTTCTAAATCCTACCTTTTGGTGAATAACTTGTTGTACGCTGCCATGCTTTGGGGATAATTCTATATCCAAGCGATATAATTCAGGTGTTTCTGCCGTCCACTTTAAAGGAGAAGAAACTTTCTCTGAGAATGAGATTTCTTGCTCTTCACCCGAAGCTACACTGAACAAAAACTTTCTTGTCCATATTAATTTGCCGGATGTTTCTTTTAAAGAAATACGCAAACAACCATCTTTGACAAATTCGCTTGTCTCGTTCTTTATAGAAACGATTGCATTTAATTCTGCATCCTTATACTCCGTATCCAAGTTAGAGAAAATGGAGAAATCTCTGATATGGACTTTAGGAAGTGCAAATAAAAAGACATCACGGTATATACCACTTAATCTCCAATAGTCCAAATCCTCTAAGTAACTGCCGTCAGACCAATTTAGGACTTGGACAGTCAACTGATTCTCACCTTTCTGCAAATATTTGCTGATATTAAACTCTGCCGGTAACATTCCATCTTCATGGTATCCCACTTTTTCCCCATTCAACCAAACATACATGGCGGATTGTACTCCGGCAAAGTGCAAAAAGATTTCTTCATCTTTCCAGTCAGTCGGAACAACAAAGTTTCGACGGTATAGTCCTATTGGATTGGAATCTTTGGGAACATAGGGGGGATTAGGTTCAAAGGGGTATTTCACATTTGTAAAAATAGGCGGATCATATTCTCCTTGTAGTTGCCAATTACCAGGAACATTAATATAATTCCATGAACTATCATCGTAATCTACGCTATAAAAAGCAGTAGGGGAGGCTTCTATACCGGAAATATACTTAAATTTCCATTTTCCATTCAGAGAATGTACCATGGAAGACTCTCCTCGTTCTACCTCTGCAACAGATCGATAAGGTATATAAGAGGCATGAGTTGGTTCTGCATTTACACTATTTATTTCAGGATTCTCCCATTCAGATAATACTTCCTGAGAGTGGACAAGTGTTACAGTCCAACATATAATAACCAGGGCTAATATTTTTTTCAGCATATCTATTGGGTGACATTAAATGTTTTATACATAAAAAGCTGTTCTTTTTTATCATTAAGGGTTGATTGTACATCTACTTTTTCTAAAATAACTCCTTTTACGTCCGATGTTACAATAGCAGGTCTGTAATCAAAGGTGTGAACTTTTAATTTCACATTATCCAACCGGATGTCATCTGCATGACGTATGAAGATTCCCCACGCAGGAAGCTCCTTAAATTGTGAAAACTCCGGATAGGTTGTTCTCATCTCAGGTATTCCTTCCAGTTCTTTCGCGGTCACTCCGCATTTGGCATAGAAAGGATTACCTCCTCCTGGAGATTCTATATCTATATTCTTGAGAATAATTCCTTGAATTCTATCTTCAGGTAAACCGATAATACTTGCAGGAGAGATGTTGCGAGGTAGATGTTCTACCGGGCCTTCGTATGAATAACCTGCATCAGGCTTAGAGCTTGCCAGCTTCACGTTGAAGTTGGAAAGGGTAACATTCTTCATAAGCGGTCTTCGTCCGGAATTCCAGCGGTCTCCTATTCGTAGATAGAATGCATTTCCTACATTCACGGCACGTACACTATCAACAAGTATATTTTCGATAATGCCTCCATCCACAGTGGCGAATGTCACGGCGGAACGGTAAGTGTTATAAATCGTGAGATTCTTGATGATAAAATCACGAAAACCACCTTTTGATGCTGTTCCGAATTTTAAGCCACTGGCACTTGAACGTATGATGCAATTATCAACTACTACATTTTGGCAGATTTGCGATGGCTCATGCGATTTGAAACAGATTCCATCATCGGCAGCATCGAAAAAAGAATTGCTGATTCTGACACTATCACAATCTACGATATCTATACCGTCATTATTCCAGTAAGATTTACAATCAACATTTATATTATCTATAATGACTTGCCGACACTGGTCGTAGGCTTGATTCCAACTTGCCGGATCGTGCATCCGTACTCCTTCAACTCTTACATTTCGACATTCTCTAAAATAAATATTGTGGGGACGGTTTATTTCATCAGGCCTATCCATATGCAATGGGTCATCTATCAATCCTTTCTGAATGTATGATATCAGATTGTTGGCTACTATGAATCCCCTACCGTTAATTGTACCTTCACCTGTTATTCCGATATTATCTTGCCGTACGGCAAAAAGTAAAGCTGTTCGTTGTATATACTCATCTTTCTTATAGTCTAAGGCATTATACGAACCTAATAAGACAGCCCCTTGCGCTAAGTGTAAAGTAACATTGGATTTTAAATATATGGTGCCGGTCAAATAGTTTCCGGCATCAAAAATGAGTTTTCCCCCTCCTGCTGTATGAACATAATCAATTGCATATTGGATGGTATGCGTGTTTAAAGTTACCCCATCAGGTTTTGCCCCAAAATCCATTATAGAGTAATCTTTTCCTTGGACACCAGTCCAATAGAGGAATAGAGTCAACAAAGTATATAGTAATTTTCTTTTCAGCATTGTATCAAGATATTATTTTTTCATCTTTGCATATAACTCATTCAAAATTTCCCTTCGGGTAGAAATTCCCGGTTGAATTTTTATATTCAATTTAGACAAACGCTTCCAGTTACTTAAAGTCTGTTCCTCTATCGCTTCATCTAATTTTGCTTCCCATTCGGGCAAAAAGCCCCGAAGTCCCATGTATTGTACCATTAAGAAATCTTCGTCATCTAATGAAACATCTTTATAATAAATCAGAGTAGTGCCTTGTTTAAGCAAGACATCTTGCATCATAGCTATATTGATATTCCTGACTTTTACCTTTTCTTCTATTGCAACTGAAGATGCTACACCGGCAGCTTGTCCCATAGCCATCCAGCATGGTTCCATTCTAAGTGTAGAGAAACCGATATGAGAGCCGGAAATGGGAACTGGAAATAATAAATTATCTATCTCCTTAGGAACAATCACTCCATAGGGTACAGTGTAAGGTGATGTTGGATAACCCAGAAATCCATTCAGGTGCACCATACCGGGTTCCCGTTTATGGGTGGCATGTGAATCAAATCCATAATGGCTGGCTGTGATGCTTGATGAATACACAGGAGGCCTTCCACTGCCTTTTACAGGCATCGCATCACTTGCTATGAAAAAATGAAGTCCTTCGAACCGACGTCCTTCACGTACATATACTTGTCTGGGAAAATGCCCATTATCAGTATATTCATCTTTTGCATACCCCCATTCGCGAGCTGCTTTCCGAAAATGAACCGGTAATTCTTTATCGTTTTGGGCAAACCAAAGCAGTCCTTCTGTATATTCTCTCAGTCTTGTAGCAAACTTGTCACGCCATGCCCAACCGGCTGTAGGCCATGCCCAGTTCTCTTCAGGCAGATCTGATGAGACAAAAGCAGCATGCTGGTTGTTAGCATCTGTTTTTTCATTTGGAATTTCAACCAGGTTTACTACTTTACCAAGCCCCCATTTGTCACCAGGAATCATAGTCGGATTGCCCTTAGCTATATGTTTCTTATTAGCTTCTAACATTTCCAAAGTAACATTCACCATTTCTGCTTGGGTATGACGTCCCGTCCAGACATCATCGATAATAGATGCATATTCATTACGGTCATAATTTTTGGGCTTTGTTATAGGTACTTTATTATCCGGATTTTTGGTCAGGCACAATCGGTAATTGTATGCCTGGACAGCATTATCTCCAATAAAAGTGGAAGCATCCATTTCCGGGCCATGCCAGTATTTGTAAACACTTCCTGCTCCGGGTTCTCCAAACTCATTTTTGCCTTCGCGCCCTACTCTAAAGGGGACACCGGCTGCTGCTGCCAGATCTCCCTCGTAAGTGGCATCAATGAAAATCTTGCCTTGATACTCTTCTTGAGTATTATTATCACGATTCAGAACGTTGATTTTCACAATTTTATCATCTACTTTTTTTATATTATGAGGACTGGAATCGAATTGCCGCATTGTCAAAACTGTGATTAGATCTTTATATTCTCCTAACCAGTCTGTGAATACTTGTTCTGCCACTGAAGGTTCGAAACGGAAACCATCATCACATCTCTGATATTGTATAGAAGTTACACCATATTTTTTTTTGTAATAGTCTTTGATGCGGCAGGTGAACTCTCTGAATAATCCTGTTGTTGCTGCCCGGGTTACAATATCCGTTGCTCCCAGTCCATTGGAGGGCAGACCTCCTATATGCTGTGTTCGTTCTAAAATAACAGAAGTTTTCCCAAGTTTAGCAGCTGCGAGTGCTGTGGTCAATCCGCCGGGTGTTCCTCCCACTATAACAATATCATATGTTTGCTGTGCAAAAATATTGATACTCCAAAATAATAGTAAAGTTGTTAGTAATTGTTTCATTGTAATTTCTATTTAGTGATATTAGTAGATTGATATATATGTATCTGTTGCTTCTTTTTCCCCGGTTCCTGGATTTTCATTTTACTCATGCTGACATGATGTGCATCGTCCAGTACTATAGCTGGTCTATAATCTTTTTTTCGGGCAATAAATGTAACATTCTCTAAAATAATCCGCTCAACATGTCGAAGATAGAGGCCCCACGCTGGAAGTTCCTTGAAACATGAAAATTCAGGATATGAATCAGCCAATTCAGGAACTCTATCTAATTCTTCCGGAGTCACACCAACTTTTGCTATTTCCGGTTTTCCTGCACCCGGATGATTGATTACCACATTTTTCAGTGTCACGTGTGTTATGGGATGCCCTTTTAGCCCAATGATACTTGCCGGAGATATATTTCTAGGCATATGTTCTATGGGGCCTTCATATTCATAGCCTGTATCCGGTTTTCCTTCGGGAATTTCTACATACAAATTAGAAATAAGGATAGAGTCCATTGTTCCGATTTTATTCGAATGCATACGGTTGCCTATTCGAAGAAATATAGCATTTCCTGTATTATAGGCTTGCAGACTATCCACTACTATGTTTCGGGCGTATCCTCCATCGGGAGTAGCTATTGTTAATGCCGAACGATAAGTATCATAAATCTTATTGTTTATGATCCGGATATTTTCATAACCTCCAACTGTCATAGTACCTAATTTTATCCCGTTGGCACTCGAACGCATAGTACAATTACGAATTACTACATTCCGGCATGCAGTTTCAGTTTTATGGGATTTCAGGCAAACTGCATCATCCGAAGAGTCAAAGAAAGAATTCTCTATCAAAACATTCTGGCAATCGACGATATCAATACCATCATTATTCCAATATGCTTTATTGTCGACTGTAATACCCCTGACCCATAGCGAATCGCATTCTTCATATTCCTGTGTCCAATCACAGGTGTTTTTTATAGTAATCCCTTCTATAGTTATGCCTCGGCATTGCTTAAAATGAATTCCTCGCGGTCTACGCGGTCTGTCGTTTTCCAAAGGGTCTTTGATAAAACCTTTATGTACTTGGTCGATTATGTTGTATGATACTTGACGCCCTTGTGCATCAATTATTCCTTTTCCATAAATGGCTATATTTTTTTGGTTTATAGCTCGAATCATACTATAGCAAGGACCTTCCATATTATAGTCATAAGGGTTTAGGGAACCTACCAGCACTGCTCCTTCCTTTAATTGTATCGCTACGTTCGATTTGAGTTCAATGCTACCTGTTAAATAACGGCCGACATTAAAAACTAAAACACCTCCCCCTTCTTTGTGAATATAATTAATACCAGTCTGGATAGAGTTGGTGTTCAATGTTACTCCATCAGACTTTATGCCAAAAAAAGATGCATTATACTCTTTACTCCACACTAACGAAAAAGACAGGGAGAAAAGGATTGATAATATGTATACTTTCATAATTAATTAAATGATTTTGACGGATTATCCGTCATGATAAATTCTAAAATACCTCCGTCTGTGATTTCATGATGAAAGATTCTAAACCGTTTTAATTCTTTTCCATTCAAAAAGACTGCCTTTACATATTTATTTTCTTCTGATAAGCCTTCGGCACGAATGATGAAATTCTTTCCACCTTCCAGACGTAATATCATCTCCTTCAGTTGAGGAGCACCAATAATATACTCTTTACTGATAGGATCTACAGGATAAAATCCCATAGCTGAGAACAAATACCATGCGGACATCTGCCCACAATCGTCATTTCCGCACAAACCGTCGGAAACGGGCAGATAAAAGTGATCAAAGATTTCTCGGATAAGTTTTTGGGTTTTCCAGAATTCCCCTGCATAGTTGTATAGGTAAGCTACATGATGACTAGGTTCATTCCCATGGGCATATTGTCCTATGAGTCCGGTCACATCAGATACAAAACCTGTATTTACAGTATTGTTCTCAAGCCAGAAGAGTGAATCGAGTTTTGCTGTAAATGCTTTATTTCCTCCCATCATCTCAATTAAAGAATCTACATCGTGTTGCACATGCCATACATATTGCCATGCATTTCCTTCAGTATAATCCCCTCCGGAAGTTCCGGCATGTGATAGTCTGAAAGGATCAAAAGGTTCTCTCCATTTGCCCTGTGAGTCCTTCCCGCGCATTAGTTTGGTTACCGGATCAAACAGGGATGTATATGCACGGGCTCTTTTGGAAAAGAAATTATAATCTTCTTTCTTTCCTAATGCTTTTGCCATTTGTGCCACACAATAGTCATCATAGCAACTCTCTAAAGTTCTGGAAACTGATTCTTCAGGAATAAGATCGAAAGGATAGTATCCATATTGATTGTAGGTTTCCCAATCAGACTTCGGGTGAGATTCTAATGATGATTTTCTGATTGCTTCATAAGCTCTCTCAGGATCAAAACCTTTATATCCTTTCAGATATGCATCTACAATAACGGGGATGGCATGGTTACCGATCATACAATGATTTTCTTTACCCCATAAAGCCCATATGGGTAAATAATCCTGTGTATCACAGTGAGATAACATTGAATTGACAAATCCGTTAACTTTCTCCGGTACTAAAAGAGTATATAATGGATGAGCTGCACGATAAGTATCCCACAAGGATAGGGTAGAATAGTATTCTCCTATGGGAGAGTAGAGGATGCTGTCATTAGGACCTCTGTATCTTCCATCCACATCAGTTATATTATTAGGTTGGATACATAAATGGTAAATGGAAGTGTAGAAGTTTACTTTTTGTTCTTCTGTGCCTGATACGTCTATCCGTGACAACAGATTGTTCCAGGCTTCGGCAGATTGAGCCTTTACTTTTTCAAAGTTCCAATCTGGATTTTCTTTTTCTAATGCTTCCTGTGCACCTTCTATGCTGACAGTAGACAGACCGACTTTTACTTGAATATTTTCTCCTGGTTTTAAATCAAATGAAAGAAGAAGGCGTTTGGCTTTTTCTCCTTCTTGAGGTTGAAGTTCTTCAATAGCTATATAGGGTTTGTCGAATTTGATAACATAGAAGAACTCTCTTTCTACCCACATTTTCACCTTGTTCTTTCCGACGATACTATATTGGTCTAACAGCTGCACTTCTGCATCTATTACATGAGTTCGCAGCTGCTCATTCTTACTTACGATTCCACTTTGAAGGTCTACCAGAATATGTGCCGGTTCTGCTTTTCTGAAAGTATAACGATGCATGGCCGTGCGTTGTGTCGCAGTCAATTCTACCTCCACTCCAAAATCAGATAAAACTACTGAATAGTATCCTGGATGAGCTTTTTGATGTTCTTTCTCATATCTACTTTTATATTTTTCATTTTGTATATCACCACAAAATGGTAGAATCAATATATCTCCTAAGTCGGGACATCCCGTACCGTTCAAATGATTTTGGGAAAATCCCATGATAGAGTCATCCTCAATATTAAAGCCGGAGCAATATCTCCACGAACCATTTCCACTTTCCGGACTTACTTGTATCATTCCAAATGGTACGCAAGCTCCTGGAAATGTGTGGCCATTATCTGCATTACCAATAAAGGGATTTACATAACAGCAATAATCCTCTTTTACATTACTACATCTTATGCTCAGAAAGCATACTCCAATTATCGCAAATACCCACCAAAAACATTCCTTTCTTTTCATTTAATTTATTTTTTAAATAGTGACTTTATAAAATCAGTATTATGTCCCCAATGTTTATTAGGAAGCTTTCCTAACTCTAGGGTCAAATCTCCGCCTTGCATGATTTCGTTATAGCTTAACCAACTTCTATTTAAAACTTTACCGTTTAAAATTGCTTTTTGAATATAGATACACTCTGCATCAGGGCGATTTACATGGATTTTAAATTCTTGTTGAGACGTTGGGTGTAATGTAACCGTATCAAAGACCGGAGCATTTATCCAATAATAGGGTATACCCGGGCAGACAGGAAATAATCCTATGGAAGAGAGCACAAACCAAGAGGACATGGTTCCGGCATCATCATCCATTTCTTTCAAGTACCCTTGTGGAGTGGTATTGAAGATTTTGCCGATATAAGGTTTTTCCCACTTTTCATGTGTCCCATAATAATTAGTGGTCGGTTCAAGTAATATTTGGCGGACTAACTTTTGCGTTTTCCATGGCGCTCCAAGGTAATAATATAAAAACGGAACATGTATATCAGGTTGGTTTCCCATATTGAATAAATTGTTCTCAAAGAAATAATCTAATTCACTCAAAACCTTTTTCTTGCTACCCAAAGTCGCAATAACCCAGTCGAAGTCATGAGGTACGAACCAACGATATTGCCATATAGTACCTTCGTACAAACCGTCACCATGCATTATATCTGAAGTTGGACCAATGTCCTTAAATTTTTGTAACCATATTGGTCTGTATTCTTTTGAGCGTAAAGAGAACTCTTTTTTTAACTCTTTATTACCCATTTTCTCTGCGAGTTCAGAAACTCCCCAGAAATCATATCCTCGTTCCAATGCTTTGTCCGGTGAGTCATTGGAGATATCTTCTGCCTCTTTTAGCATCAGTGGAAGTAGCTCGTCGAGAGAACCATCAAACATTCCTTTTTGTAATGCATCTAAAATCGTGATAATAGAGTGTTCAGTACGTGTTGTCAGAAATGGTTCTGTCTTTGTTGCAGAACGAGGCTTGCCTTGTTTGTATAATTCAGCAAGTGAGGAGATCATGTGCTTGTATTCCGTGGGACAAACAATAGATAACAGAGGATATTTTGTTCGGTAGGTATCCCAAATAGACCAACCATGATAATAGGGTAACTGCTGGCTTTTATATACTTTTCCGTCACTTCCCTTATAACTACCGGAATAATCATTGATTGTGAAAGGGGTCTGGCAGGCATGATAGAGCCGCGTATAAAATGATGTTTTTAAATCTTCATCAGAAGTTTCTACTTGTATTTGTCCCAATAGATTTTCCCAGGCAATACGTGCATTGGTGCGTATTTGTTCGAAAGACTGATTCGAGCACTCTTTTTTGAGATTCGCTTCAGCTTCTTCTGCACTGACAGAGGATAATCCTATTTTCAGTATAATTTGTTCATTAGGCTCTGTTTGAAACTTCCATAGTAATTCTGAATCGTTATCTTCTGGTTTATAAGTAGATTTATCTTTTTCAATATAATAATAAAATTTGTAACTGCCTAAATCACAAGTGCAAGCAGAACGCACAAATCCTTTTACTGCATTGTCTCCTATAATGCTATGTTCTTCGGCAATATGCTTACCATAAGAATGTTTGAAATTTATTTTTATGCCGGCGGTCTCTGTAGCAGGATAGGTAAAACGATAGATAGCTGCAGTCCTACCTGTGGTTATTTCAACTTTAAGTTGATTATCTAAAGTTACGCTATAATATCCGGGAATTGCAGTTTCTGACGCCTTATCCATTTTTAAAGTCTTGCATGCTGTTCCGACAAAAGGTGTTATCAGCAGGTTTCCTCCGACGCCTATACAGCCTACTCCAGACATTCTGGTCTGTGAGAATCCTTTCAGCTGTTGTGATTGATAATCATAACCTCCGTTTCCGCGAGGTATAGTTTCTGGCCCCGGTTTAATCATCCCGAACGGAATGGTTGCGGATGGATCGGTTTGTCCATGATCATCGGAAGTACCAATGAAAGGATTTACAAAAGAGGTTTGCTGAGCTTGAACCATAGAAAGGGTCAAGCATAATACAAATATTATACTAAAGTATCTCATATTAAATGTTTTATAAATGAAAGAGGGTTTCAAAAGAAACGCGAACTCTTAAAACCCTCATTTTAGAAAAGTAGAATTAATCTTTTAATCCAGGAACTATTAAGAGTTCATTGTCTGGTATCGGAAAATAATAGAATTCTTCGCTTAATGTTAAATTGGGATTTAAAGAAAGCTCGGCTGCATCTCTATAATTCTTTTGCAAATGAAGAATCTCATGTCTTTGCATAGTAAAGAAACGCCCCATACAGCTATGTTCCATACCTGCGGTTTCCCACCGTCTCTCATCCAGAACAGCTTTTTGGAAATATTCTTTAGTGACATCCTTTGAAATAAGTGGTACTCCAGCTCTTTCTTGTACTCTCCACATGCAGTCAAATGCTAAATCATCAATACTCTTAGTTCCATAAGCAACTGCTTCTGCGTACAATAGTAAGATATCAGCATATCTAAATATCATTCTGGTTTTCCCGCTTGCGCTTGAAATTCCTTTGGTTTCATAATACCCGTCATCATAATTAAATACCCAGTCTGAACTTTCTATATTTTTCTTCCAATAAGGATGTTTCTGATTGGTTGCGGGATCATCCCAATTTAGTAATGGATAGCGTCCCGTTTCTGGGTTACGCTCCTGCCCGGTCATCGTCACCTTGGTCAGGAACCAAGCATCCTTGCGTATTCCTTCCGGCATACTTTTAAAGAATTCCAATTCAACCATATAGTCACACCATCCGCCGGACTCCTCTGGTAATTCGCTTTTGGGTCCAGAGAAATAGTTTTTCGTTTTGTTATGGAACTCTCCAAATACTATTTCCTTGGAGTAATTAGCTTCAGGTTCTTTAGTCAATGTACGTATGTCCGGTTCTAATATATAACCATACGTATCTTCGTTTTCAATGATTTCTTTATACTTTGCAGCCGCCTTATCATAATATTCCGCTCCTTTTTTCAAAGGCCAGCCTGCTTCCGTCATGTAAACAGAGGCTAGTAAAGCTTTTGCAGCGCCTTTGTTAGGAGCTACATTAATTCCGTTCTGAAAATAGGGGGCTATCTTATGATTATCCGGCAGCATTCTTTCTGCTGTTAATGCATCCGATTCTATTAATTCATATATTTTATTCACCTCTGCTTTTGGGGTATTGTAATTTATCTCATTCTCTGTGACTAGAGGTATACGTCCCCAAATGCGTACAAGCATAAAATAGTTTAATGCTCTTAAAAAGTAGGCTTGTCCCAGTCTCGGCTCCAGGAAAGATTTCTCAACCGGTGTTCTTTCTGCATTATTAATTACATAATTGCAAGCTTTGATTGTCTGATAATAGAGTTGATACATTTCAAGAATATCTGTATTTCCCGAGTTGAAATTAAACCGGTCATATTCCGAAAAACGTGACTTATTACCACCACTATGGGCTGTTACATCATCTGCACACCACACATAAATGGCTCTGAAGACGCGAGCATTAGTCTGGTAATATTTGTTGTACATCCCAGTTATAGCCATATCCAAGTCTTCCGGACTTGAGAAGAAAGAGGAAGGGGTAAGTTTACCACGAGGGTCTTCTTCCAGGAAATTGTCACAAGAACATAAAGCAAATAATAATATGCTATAAATCAATATTTTTTTCATTTTGCATCTATTTTATTGGTTAAACTAAAATGAGAATCCAAGCCCCAAAGTAAATGTTCTTGGTAATGGGTATGAACCGCCATCAACGCCTGCGTTAATGTCACTATTGCCGCCATTGCTTGTGATATCCATAGTTCCTTCCGGATCATATCCTGTGTAAGACGTGATCGTAAACAGGTTTTGAGCACTCAGGGAGATTCTGATATCTGCAAATTTTGTTTTTGCTCTGGGGATTGTATATGCAATACTTATATTCTTTAATCTTAGATAATCAGCTTTTTCCAAATATTGAGCAGTTTCAAATCTGGAATTGATTGTTGAACTGAACGGGTTTGGTATTTTAGTATTTTGATTTTCGGGTGTCCATCTGTTATAATAACCTTCCTTAGAAGTGATAAAACGTGAATCACTGACACATTCATTGGTGAGATAGCGTGATAAATTCAAACGGTCAGCTCCCAGTGAACCTTGAAAGAATAAATTAAAATCTAAATTCTTCCATTTGATGGTATTATTCCATCCTAATATTACATCAGGAAATGCTTGTCCGATAATATCTGCGTCATCAGATTCCAATTTGTAATTCACATTTTTCTCCTTAAATTTGTTATCTCCTGGCTTTTGCCCCCATTTGGCTGCCTCTTCGGCCTCGTCAGTACGCCATAAACCTTCCCAAATATATCCATAGATACTACCTAATGGTTTTCCTACTTGCAATACGGCCGTATTGAGAGAAGCTTGGTCTAATTTTGTTCCCGGATGTAATCTTGTTTCATCTCCTAAGCTGACAACTTCATTTTTTGAGTAGGATACATTAAATGTGCTTTCCCATATTAAATTTTTGTTTTGAATAGGAATTCCGGTTAAAGAGAATTCAATACCTCTGTTTTTCACTTCACCAAGATTTACCCAAGTGGTTCCTCCGCCATCATAGTATGGTATAGGTTTCTTTAGTAACAACCCGGTTGTATTCTTTTGGTATAGATCGATATTTGCCAGAATTCTATTATTTGCAAATGCCATATCTAAGCCTAAATCATATTGAGTAGTTTTTTCCCATGTCAGATTAGGAGTGGCAGGTCCGGAAACTCCGTATCCGGGATAATCACTTGTACCTCCCCAACCATACTTCGACTCAGCTAGAAGCCCTAAGGTTGAATAGGCTCCAATGGCTTGGTTACCTGTATTGCCCCAACTCATTCTTAACTTTAAGACATCAAAAATATTGAGATTCTTTATAAAAGATTCTTCTGACATTCTCCAGGCAACGGCAACTGATGGAAAATTTCCCCATTTATTCTTACCTTGGAATTTGGAAGAACCATCTCGTCTAATAGTCGCAGTAAGTAAGTATCTATCTTTGAATTGATACATTGCACGTCCCATAAGTGAAACTAACGAAGAGCGTGAAAATGAATTGCTAAACAGATTCATATCTCCCAAACTCAAATTCCAAAAATCAACAGATTCTGTTCTCAGGTTAGCTACTTCATTAGACAATCCTGTAGTTGTTGATTGTGATAATTCTATGGCTCCCATAAGATTCAACTTATGTTCTTTCCATTCTCTTGCATAATTTATTTGATTTACATTATACCAGTCAAAACTATCATTTTGATTATTATTTGCAGAATTGTTTTGAGCTCGTAAATCCTTTGCATTCGACTTCATCCAACGATTCTTGTAATCTTTATAATGGGCAGCACCTTGGAAATTCAAACTCAACCCTTTTACTGGTAATTGTACCATAAACTGTAAATTTGCTGCTAGATAATTAGTGTAACTTTCATCCAAATCTTGAGTTAATCGGCCATAAGGGTTATCTTTTGTTGAATTGATATTATCTCTCAACCAGTTTCCTTCTTCATCTTTTAATTTCAAGGTAGGACTATAGGTAATTGCATCTGCTATAATAGTTCCGACTCCTCCACGGGGACCATTTTTATTTGTTTTTCGTCTTACTGCATTTACGTCTAAGTTCATTTTCAACCAATTAGTTACATCAGCAGTTATATTAGACCGTAAACTGAATTTCTGACTTTTCGATTCCTTCAAAATGCCTTCTATGTCCATCATATTCATAGATACCAAATATTGAAGTTTCGGAATACCTCCTGAAATAGAGAGTTTATAATTTTGAGTATGAGCTGTTCTGAACATTAGATCTTGCCAGTCTGTACCCCCATTTTTTTTCCACTGAGTGATTTCATCCGGAGAAAAGAAATCTTGATTAGCCCCCTTTTCCCGACGATACTCATTATAGAATTCTGCATATTCACTTGCACTTAATAGATCTAGCTTTTTGGCAATGGTAGATATTGATTGTTCTGTTTCCAAGTGAATATTTGTCTTACCTTCAGCCCCTCTTTTGGTAGTGACCAGTATTACTCCGTTTGCACCGCGAGAACCATAAATAGCAGTTGCCGAAGCGTCTTTCAGGACCTCTATCGATTGTATGTCATTAGGAGCCAGATTGTTAAATAAATCGGTGTTAGGTACCCCATCTACAATATAAAGTGGTGAATTTCCACCATAAATAGAATTTGCACCACGTATACGAATTTGGGTACTCTGCTCCGGTGCACCGGAGTTTGTTATAACAACGACGCCGGGAATTCTTCCGCTTAAAGCTTGATCCAATCGAGTCATTGGCTGGTCCTTTATATTTTTCTGTGAAATGGAAGAAACTGAACCTGTCAAGTCTGACTTCTTCACAGTTCCATAGCCAATTACAACCACTTCATCAAGCATTTCCATATCTTCTTGTAAAACAATTGTGATATGTTTGTTTGCAACTTTGGTGGTTTGAGTTTTGTAGCCAATGAATGAAACTTGAAGGGTATTTCCTAGTGAAGCTTGGATGGTAAACTTGCCATCTATATCTGTAATTGTACCTATTGATTTGCCTATAACACTGACATTTGCACCTATAATCGGCTCTCCTTTTACATCAGTCACTATTCCTGTTATTTTTTCTTGTTGTATCTGATCTAATAAGCTGGTATTTTTCGATAAAATAATATAATCGTTTTCGAATTTATAGCCAATACCTACTTTCGCCAATGTCTCTTTCAAATATGAAGATACCTTAGCAGATTTATTTTGTATAATGACCTGCCGGTTGGTATCTATTTCGCGATTGCTATATACAACTAAGTAATCTGTCTGCTTTTCTATCTCTTCTATTAGCTGACCTACAGATATAGAATTAGAAGGAAAGGTTATGACTGCGTTTTGTGCTTCTGTATTTACTGCCAGTAATTGGAGGGCACAAGCAAATAGCAAGAATAAAGAGATTTTCATAATTCTAAAATAATCTTTAAAGCTTTGATTTTGGACAATAAAGAGTGATAACAAAGGATTTATTTTCATATCTTTGTATTTAGAGTGAATACTAAATTTTTTTCCGGTGTTTACTTTCTACGGGCGACAGGTGGTGGTGCACTTGTCGCCTTCTTGATTATAATTCTATGTTTTCATGTGGATAATGTATTAAGGGTTAAACAATTGTATTACTTTAAGGTGATCACGTTATTTTCTTTGTCTATTTCAATTTTGAAATGATGTATCTTTTGAATGGTATGTAGTATTTTCTCTATTCCATCTCTTTGACGGAATTTACATGTATAATTTATATCTTTCAATTTGGGATTTGCAATATTGATTGTGACATCATAATATAGCTCCAATTTGTTAACAATGTCAGTCAAGCGTTCATTATTAAAGCTGTAGATGCCATTTCTCCATAATAACATATCAGGATTTTTTATATTGCTGACTGTCAATTTCCCGTCTTGTGCAATGCTTTCTTCATTGGGCCTTAATATAACTTGCTTACTCTTGTAGAACACTTGAACGGCACCTTCAATCAGACTTGTCCTGATTTGTTTGCTATCCGGATAGCTATATACATTGAATTTTGTTCCTAATACTTGTATTTTCGCATCTTGAGCCGCTACGATGAAAGGTCTGTTTTTGTCTTTGGCTACTTCAAAAAAGGCTTCGCCTATAATGGAAACAGTTCTTTCCTTTCCATAAAAATGCGAGGGGTAGGTCAAGGTCGATTGAGCATTTAACCAGACCACGGTACCATCTTGCAAAGATATACAAGCACGTTGCCCGGCTGGTACATATAAAGTATTGGTTTGCACTTGGAAGTCATCTTGTAGCTTATGTGACATCTGCCAAATAGATAGCTGATATGTGCTTATCATTAAAATGAGTATTGCAGCTGCATATTTCATTGTTTTCACCAGCCAAATACGCATTATTTTGCTTTTTATCCGTTTTTGGAAATGCTGATAGCTTGTTTCTCCTTCTTTCTTATCTTCTGTGTGTGAGGATAAGTTCAGTAATGCCTGGATATTCTGATACTCGGCAAACTGCTTTTTTAGCTCCTCATTTTTCTCTATTTCACGAAGAAGTAGCAACCTCTCATTGGGTGCTAGGCTGTTTTGGAAATATTTTAATATACGTTCATCCATCTTTTTATGACTTAATTCATAGTATAGACGAATGTAGAAAAAGAATCCGCTAAAAGAAAATCACTTTTTTTGTTCAGGTTACAAATAATACAGAAAGATAAAAAGAGGAAAATAGTCTTTTAGTTCGTTTCGTAGCTTTTTATAGGCAATTCCCATCTGAGTTTCAACCGTATTAATTGAAATGTTCATCTCTTCTGCTATTTCCTTTTGCTTTTTGCCCTCTATCTTACTTTTCAAAAATATCTCTCTACATCTTTCAGGCAGCGAATCTATTACTTTAGAGAGCAATTGTTCTACATCATCTTTTTCAAAAATCCCTTCATCTAATTCTCCTAAAGAATAATATTTCATTTGTAAGGTCAATCTATATTCTTCCTGCATTTTATTTTCTACTTCTTTCTGCACTATTTTGTGCCGTAGAAAGTCAATGCAACGGTTTTTTATAGAAGTGAATAAATAGGCCAGAATATTGATAGGTAGTGGCAATAGTTCTTTCTTTTCCCAAAAATCGAGGAAAACATCTTGTACTATATTCTCTGCATCTTCATCCGATAAGACATATTCTCGGGCAAAACGTTTCATTTTCGAGAAATAAGAAAGATAAATCTGTTCAAAATCAATATGTTGTTTCTCTAGTATCACCTTTCATTTTTTAGATTATGGGAGCAAATATAATAAGTTTAGAATGATAAGCAACTCATAAAATGAGTTTTTTCTCTTATTATACTTTTTAGGAGTAAATTCTAATTTGCTTGGTTCGGTGAAACAATAGTGAAACAACTGCGTCAATTTAAGGCTAAAACTACTAAAACAACGGACTTATAACTGGAGGGGTATTACAACGAAAAAGGCTGTATTCCCTTTGATTTGAAGGTCTGACAATCTCCATCCATGTGCTCATATTCGAAGGACTGGCAATATTCTGTTCAGAGCTCCACCAGTTTCACCCTTCTTGATACGGAGAGAAGTACAACTCGGTCACAGAATTCAGGAAGATGGATTTCGGTTTATCCGGAAAGTGTTTTGACGAGATGAGTTCGGTACATTCGTAAAGAGGATAAGCGGACTGATGGACAAGCCCACACTGATTGTCTGCTGGAAGGATATAAGCAGTGATGATGAAGGATCGGTAAGTCAGGATATGCGGAACGTCTTGGAAGGCTGTCGTCCGGTAAGGATATTGATCCGAAACTGTTTACTGTTACCTACTATTACCTACTATAGCGGTTAACAATAAAAGTACGAACTCCTATGGGGATACGGGGCAGATTATACTTTGAATTAAATGAATAACTGTCCGTAATGGAAGATTGGCAATTTCCCTTAGTTAAAAGAATTATGTGACCGGTCTTCCAAAATGACCATAAGATGATGAACGGGAGACCCTTTTCCAGAGCCTCGCGCTTCTGAAGTTCTTGATTTCTCTGAAAACTGCCAACATTCTTATAGATTTACAATCAAAAAAGAGAAACCAAGTATTACCCCAGTTTCTCTTATTATTTTATCGATTCTATTTTACTATCCTAATTTCATGGAAGGAATATGTCATATCCTGATTGCCCGGCCGTTCTATATACTCGTTCAGGGCCTCCTCTATAGATTTCATGTCAGGAGCATACTTTTCCCTACCATCCCGAAACATACTGGGCAGCCTCTCCAATTGTCACGAAATACTTCGGATTTCCTTCAAAGTGGTCTAGGCAGTAACGCTCTGGAAAAGACCTGTCGGTCATATCATTGGTGGATAGATGTTCATTCCCGGTTCTTCCTCACTGTAATGTACCTTGATGGACGGAAATGCTTACTCTATAGTTTCCCTGACTTCTTCCTGTTCACATCATGCCGTACAATGAGTGATCGTGAGCATATTATCATCCAGTCTGTAACGACTATCTCCCCACGGTAATTGAGTGTCATCCAGTCACTGCCAAGCTTGCCAACCAAATTTCCCAGCCACCATTTGCCGAATCTGTTCCTTATGATGGTGGTCTTATGATTGTCTATATCTTTCAATGCCTTGTGCGGTGCTCTCACTTCCTTCGGATCACCGACACATTTATATACCACATTAGCTTGGTAGATCTCCTTTCCTTTTTGACCGCATAAAACCTCAGTATCTCTATCGGTACCATTCGCCGACTCTGCAAATTCCGAGTGTAATGGAATAATCTTCCTTATACCTCTCTGATTCTTGATTTTTTTTCATTTCAAATGTTGCTTTAAATTGGTTTATAAGTTATTGTTCTTGCGAAAGCACAGCAAATCCTTTCCTATAGGCGTATGCTTTTCTCTTGTAAGGATATGAAGCGTTACAACTGCCCTTTTTTGTTGTTTGGATTATCTCTATATACCCGTTTGATAAATGTTCCGGATTACCGGATGATTTGAATACGCCATATCTTATCAGGAAAAATACAAACTGCTACCCGGGTTAAGGCAGACTGTAAGAAATGTTGTATGGCAATGATTGGACATTAAATCGGAGGCAAATTAATTATACATATACTATTGATTCTATTGTAATACCTACTTAGGCGGTGTGGCCTACATCTAACGAAAAAAAGAATAAGATACCTGGAATGCACTTTTTTTGAAAAATAGGATTATTACCTGTATGTAGTGGATTTTTCAAAAAAAAGTGTTGTATTCTGTTTACTCTCCATCGTTCAATTTGAATATCCGGAAAAATTGCGTAAAAAGAAAAGTCTTCCCGATCGATGATATTGAAAGAGAAATCCATATAACACAGTTGATTTATGAGGCAAAGAATAGTCGTATAGACCAACGAGGGGAGTGAATATTTTATATCAAAAAAGGAGATATGCCAGAGTTTTGACACATTTACATTTGCAGTATTAAATATCACAATAAAATATAAGTGTATATTTGAAAAGAAGAGTTGCAGTGAACTAACTTTGACACTAGTCTTAAATGACTATAGGCTGAATCAGACTGCAACTCTCTTAATAGGAGAACCTAGCCAGTTAGAATTGTAGGCTCACGACCTAATAAATGTATTGGCTGTTTCTCCTTCATGTTTAATACTGTAAATACAAAGTTATAAATTATTCTCATTTTGTAGGTCTTGATGTAGGAAAAAAACTTTCGATGCATCATTAATGTCTGCGGACGAAAAAGAGTTGTCTCACAAGTCTTTTGATAACACTCCAGAAGGGATCCAATCTTTATTGGATTGGATAGCTGGTTATCATTTCTCTTTATCCAAACTTTTATTCTGTGCTGAAAACATGGGAAGTTATGTCACAGAGTTATCTGTTTCCAGTGTCTCCATGGGATTTTCCCTGGCTTTGGTTTGCCCGTTGACCATCAAGAAGTCCATAGGCTTGCAACGAGGCAAAAATGACCGCATTGACGCTAAAAGAATAGCGAACTATGCGGTATTACACTATCGGAAACTGGAGTTATACAAATTGCCTGACAAAGACTTGGTGAGACTACGAGGATAGATTATTATACGTGACAATTTGGCCAAGCAAAAAGTATCAAGCATAAAGTTATTGGAAACATTCTCCCAGATGGCTAAGTTGGCTAATGTAACAGAAGCCATTTCTTTTTTGGAAGAGCAGCTCAAGTCGATAAAAGAAAAGATCCTGGAGGTGGAAGAGGATATGGAGCAACTAATAGCCGTCAGTACATCGCTTTACACAAACTACTTGCTATTAAGAAGTATAAAAGGAATAGGAATTATCAATGCCATTGTACTACTGTGTGTTACTGACAATTTTCAAAGATTTGACAACCCGAGGAAATTTGCCTGCTATTGTGGGGTTGCCCCATTTGAACATACTTCAGGTTTTTCCATACGGGAAAAAACGCAGACTTCTTCATTGGTTAACAAAGAAGTAAAAGTATACCTTACCCGGGCAGCTATTACTGCCATCTTTTTGGATCCGCAGATGAAAGCATATTATAAAAGGAAAATAGCGGAGGGAAACATAAAGCATCTGTAATCAATGCTGTAAGAGCCAAAATCATAGCAAGGTCTTTTGCTGTGATACGAAGGCAGACTCCATTTGTAACATTAGCCGTATAATAAAAAGGTCCTTAACTTCGAAAACATCTTAGGTTTAGGAAGTAGCTATACACTTCTGAAGAGTAGTTATGTCTATAAAATCTTACCCAAGGATACGTTAATGTTCGTAAACTTGGGTAAGATTTTATAGATATTGTTTGGAGAGGACTTAGAATTCACCTCCATGATCTGTGGTTTATATTATCTGTTTTTGGAGAAAGTGGATTACATATTGCTACTCCGACTTTTGAATCTGCACATCCGTAGTAAAGGAACCATTTCTTTTTAAAGTAAGCAAGGCCTTCAACAAAAACAGTTCCGTCAGCATATTGCCCACTTTTTTCAAAAGATTCAGTTGGATAGAAGAAAGGGGCACTCAGGCGTCCTATCACTTTGTAAGGATCTGTTTTATCCAGCAATAACTGACCTGCTGCATAAGTACCAAGCGGATAATTATTATCTCCTTCTTTGGGATCTTTACTGTTCTTTCCATTGTATAATAACAAAATTCCATTATCTGTGAGTAAGGCTGGAGGCCCGCATTCAACCAGCATACTATCGAAGTACCCTTTTCTTGCTTTAGCTATTATCTTCAATTCATTGTTTTCATCTAAAACAGGCTTCCAGTTAATTAGGTCATTAGATGTAGCGGCTGCTGTTTCGAATTCTCCCCAATAAATAAGATATTTCCCATTGATTTTGGTTATAACTTGTTTACCATCTTTGATACGTGTGACAATGGCAGCAGATTTGCTCCATGTATCTTTGAAGCGTCCATTGTATGCTTTTCCGAAAGCTAATCCGTGTTTTTCCCAGTGTATAAGGTCTTTGGAAGTTGCCACACATAATCGGGCATTCTTTTTATTGTTCCCTGTGTAAAACATTACATAGAGTCCATCTTCTGTGACAGCAACTCTTGGATCCTCACATCCTCCGGGGGAATCAAAATCTTCTGCAATATCTTTAGCCGGGTATAATACAGGTTTTGCTCTTTTTGCCATATGGATGCCATCCGTACTTTCAGCATATCCAATGCGGGAGGTGCGTTGTCCGATTCCTACTCCGGTATTATCTTCCGCACGATACAATATGCAAATCTTATTTTTTTTTATTGCAGCAGCCGGATTGAAAGTATCTTTTTCTTCCCATTTCATTTCTCTTTTTTGGATGGGGCAATAAAAGGAGGACGTTTCGTCTGGCGAGATAATGGGATTTTTCTTTTTAGGACGGATAAATGGGCCTAAAGCCCAGTTTGGAAGTTGTTGAGTAGTTTGTATGATACCTTGCCCATTTATGGAATCGATAATTTTCAGTTCTTTTGAAAAGGAATATGGTATATCCTTTTCTTCTGTTCCACGTGTAATATTGGGAGTAGCAGACATATTGAATTCAATTTTAGCTCCGCTTAATATTTCCTGATGGTCAAGATAGTTTTTAGTGTACTTTTTGCCATTAAATATTATCTCGTTAATGTAGCGATGCTTAGGGCTATTATCAGTAGAATGGAAAATTATCTTTTTCCCATTTTGTAAATGTATAGTAGCTTTTTTGAATAGGGGAGATCCTAATATATATTGATTACTGCCGGGACATACCGGATAGAAACCTAAGGCAGAGAAGACATACCAGGCTGATGTTTGTCCATTATCTTCATCACCGCAATAGCCGTCAGGAGTAGGATGATAAAGTTTCTCCATCACTTCGCGTACCCAGTACTGAGCCTTCCAAGGCTGTTTAGAATAATTGTATAAGTAAATCATGTGCTGTATAGGCTGATTGCCATGTGCGTATTGTCCCATATTCATAATTTGCATTTCCCGTATTTCATGGATGACAAAACCATAATAACTATCGTCGAATATTGGTTCCATAGTGAACACAGAATCCATCATTTGATTAAAAGTGTACTCACCACCCATTAAGTCAATCAATCCTTGAGGATCGTGAAATACGGACCAAGTATAATGCCAACTATTACCTTCTGTGAAAGCATCTCCCCATTTGAAAGGATTGAAAGGTGACTGAAAACTACCGTCAAGGTTGCGGGCTCTCATTAGTTTATGCGTGGGATCAAAAAGTTTTTTGTAATTCATGGCTCGTTTTGCATAAATATTTATTTCCTTTTCTGGCTTATGAAGTGCCTGGCCTAATTTATAAATACTCCAATCGGAATAAGCATACTCTAAAGTACGTGCAGCATTCTCATTAATACCTACATTATAAGGTATATACCCAAGTTTGTTATAGTACTTATATCCGATACGTCCTACAGACTTGAACTGAGGGTGCACTGCATTGCTGCCATGCACTACTGCTTCCCATAATTTCTCAATATCATACCCTCTTAATCCACTTAGGTATGCATTTGCTACAACAGAAGCTGAATTGTTGCCTATCATGCTGTTAAAGTGTCCGGGACTTGACCATTCCGGCAGAAATCCACTTTCTTTATAGGCATTCACTAACCCTTTTTGTATTTTGACATTAATCTCCGGATAAACCAGATTAAGTAATGGGAACAGGCTTCGGAATGTATCCCAAAAACCGGTATCTGTAAACATATATCCTGCCTGCACTTTTCCGTTGTATGGACTACGATGTATTATTTTCTTATCTGCATTGATTTCGTAGAAGCTGCGGGGAAATAGCACAGAGCGATAAAGACACGAATAAAAAGTGCGGAGATTGTCAATGTTATCATCCTCAATGCTGATACGCCCAAGCACTTTGTTCCACTCGTTTTTACCTTTTTCCATTATTTGTTCAAACGTGTCTGAACCGAGTTCTTGAAGATTTAATTCTGCCTGTTCAAAACTGATAAAAGAAGATGCGATACGAGCATGAATAGTTTCATTCCTCTGTGTTTGAAAGCCTATTATTGCTCCAGTATGATTATTACTTACTTCTTTCCTGTTTTTATCGATGTTATTTTCTTGAACAACCGCGGTATAAGAAAAAGGTTTATCGAATGTAATAACAAAGTAGTTTTTGAATCCTTCGGGCAAAACTCTTTCTTTATTAGAACTTTTGGTTGTATAACCTATGATCTTATTTTCCTTGGGGATAATCTTTACATAAGAACCACCATCCATTGCGTCGATTGCAATGAATGAACTGTCACTTTCTGGAAAAGTGAAACGAAACATGACGGCTCGGCTGGTTGGAGTTAGTTCTGTTGTAATGTTATGGTCTGCAAGGTAAACTTTGTAATAATAAGGTTTGACTATTTCTGTTTTGTGAGAAAACCAACTGGCACGTTCTTCTTCATTAAAAACAGGTTTGTTAGTCAGTGGCATAATGGCAAATTGGGCATAGTCATTAATCCAAGGACTTGGCTGATGTGTTTGTTTGAATCCTCGGATTTTTTCGGCGTCATAAGTATAAGACCAACCATCTCCACTTTTACCGGTCTGAGGCATCCAAAAATGCATTCCCCATGGAACGGCGATGGCCGGATAAGTATTTCCGTTTGATAAAGAATGCTTGGACATTGTCCCTATTAAGGGATTAACGTATTCTACCGGATCTGTTTGTACTGCCGCATATGTGTGGCTGTTGTAAACGGTAAGTATAAGAAGAAATAGTAACAAGTTTTTAAATTGTCTCATGATATTCTTTTTATGATTGATACAAATATAACAAAAACTTATGGGTAACAATAGAGTTAAGATACAGCTAAAGAAATAATTCCTCCTCGGTTTCCCGGGGAGGAGTGAGGTTTTTCTCTGGTGAGTGTTATCCTGAAATTTAATCAGTTTACCATTATCTTGGTTTTTGCATTCCAATTTTCTGTTTGTACACATAGGATATACATACCAGAAGAGTTGGGAAGGCTTAGTGTCATATAACTTTCAGATGTACAAAGAGTTTTGATACGTCTTCCTAAACTGTCGTATAATTCTATTTTAGCTTCCTTGAACTCATTCTCACTTATCTGAATATTTATGTTATCACCAGATTTAGCAGGATTTGGCCAGGCTTTTATTCTGCCCTCTACATGATATCCATATTCAGGGATAGATGTTGGTAGGGTTGGTTCCCACAGAGTTGGCAATTGTTTTATCACTGAGGTATCAAGAGGTTCGCTATATAATCTCACTTCATCAATATCTCCCAGAAAATAGAGCTTATTATCGGTCTGATATTCACGTCCGAATATTAAATTACGTCCGGTATATCCCATAGTGCCACCTAATTGGGTAGATTTAGTCAGTTCCCCATTACGATATAGTTGTACTTCGCTACCAGTAAATACACCTGTATAATGTACATATTCTCCTGTAGTTAGAGGATTGGGATCTTCTACATCTGCAATTCCTTCTGACGTTTTAACTGTAAACCGTAAAGCATGTGATTCCGGTGATATGGACATTTTAAACCTTTCTTCCCAACTGCCATGGGAAATAATATATTGTTCTCGTTCGGGAGCTTCTTCGGGTTTTAACCAAAAGGAAACTGTCATGACAGGTGTGTTTAATGAAGCATCTGCAGTGGTATAGATATATTGTTCCTGCGAACCGATATGAATCGCACTATTACTTTGTTTTTGGGCATCATTGACAAATGTAGTACCTTCTTTGATAGCATGATTCGCATTGTATGCTGCATTGTTAGTATCTCCATTGAATGGGTAGTAAACCATTGGAAGAAGGAGTTTGGGGTTAATAACCTTGATGATTACTTTGTGGCTTCGAACTGTCTGATTACCATCGTTCAATACACATTCTACCGTGTAATCCCCTTCCTGTTCAGGGGCTGTCCATTCCAACTGTGAATCAGTATTCTCAATCTGTTTACCATTCAGGTACCAGGAATATACTTCACTGCCAGATATATTGCTTGCAAGGCATGTGAATTTTACGTGTTCCTTAAAATTAATTTTCGATTTATCTGCTGAGAAAGCTTGAATTCTTGGAAACAGTCTATAACTATTGGTGTGATGATAGTCTATGATACCACCATCTTTTATTTTCAGGATGTTTCCTTTTACTTCAGTGCTGCTTCCTGCCGGAACTAATACTATTTGTCTGACATCCTTGGCGGCTATGCTTATTGTTGTCGTTTCACTTACGCCAGATGCAATCCATGTCTCGCTGATAACGTCATATATATCTACATTCCCACTTATGTTGTCAATGATAACTTCTGTTGTTTTGTTTGTCGGATTATAATATAAATAACGAGGATAAGTGTTTTCTCCATTGAAATCCGTAGCATTAAGGTCTATCTGCAGAATCTCTTCCACGTTTGTTCTTTCTATCAAGGCTGCTAAATATCCTACACTTGAACCACTATAAAATGAGAGATTAGTTGGTGCCCATTTGCCAGCGATGGCATCTCCATATGCATAAGGGGATATCCCATTCCAATTTTGCTTCATTGCTTCATAGGGGATACAATGATTAGGGTCTAATAATTTAGACCATTTTCTGCTTTCTGGTTCCAGATTTTCATCTTTCATATAGCTAGTATAGAACAGGCGACTTGAATTGGCAAGATGTAGAAGCCATTTAGCTAATGCATAAGAATATCCTTTATCATATTTGGCTACAGGCATTAAAGCTGCGGCTTGTTGGAAACCATTCATAACAAAAGCATAATCATTGCCGTCATCACGGGCCTCTCCTATTAGTCCTGAAGCTTCATAATTTCCCCATTTACCTACAGTGCATCCCCATCCGCGTGCATTACCGGTGGCATCGAAAGCCCAGTCCATCATTTTACTGATATTGAAGTCGGTTCCTACTTCGGCATTAAACCGTGCTGCTGTTTGAATGCCATAGGGTAATTGGAGTTCATATGACGGGTGAGAAGTATAATTGTTGAGAAAATCCAAAGCTTGTTCTGCACCGTACCTGTATTTTATCTCGCCGGTTTTTAACCATGCCTGATAGAGTATCCATGCAATTGAACCTGCACTCTCTGATTCTTTTACTCCTTCAGCCAGTGGTTTTCCGGTGAGCAGATTAAATGCTCGGTAAGCCATATTGGGCGCTTGCCAGGGATTCGTTTTTCCTCCAAGAAGTTGCACGACTTCGAGTTGACGATTGGCTACAGATATGAATTGTGATTCAAATTCCTCATCGGCATCAGGGTAAAGTGTATAGAGTTGGTAGAAAAAAATATTAGGCATTATTTCATACCACCAGTCACCTCCTGTGCCTCCTTGGGATGTGTTTAAGTAGACATTTTGTTCATTTTTCTTGTTGAAAAATTCTTTGATCATTGATATCCAATTGATCCCTTTTTGATTTTCTTTGTCAATGCCTACTAAAGTAGCTCCTACGATTGCAGGAATAATATTAATACTTTCACTGATGGTGGCACTGTTCTGTCCTACATAAGAAGAAAGACCAATACTGGACCTGTTGGGATAATTTATACTTTTATCTTCAGGAATAATGGTACAGAAAGGTAGATATTCTCCGGTAAGTTCGGTGTTGAAGACCAAATTATCATAGTCTTGGGTTACTTTTTTCCAATCCCTGATATTGATAATACTGGGTTGGTCATTCATTTTATCTATCCGGGGTATTTTCTTCTGTTGTGCTCTCATTGCATTCGGAAAAATTGTGGCAATGACAACAAATACTATGATTTTACTTATTCTCTTCATTATATATCGTTTAAAGGTTAAAGTGAGCGGACTGTTATAGTCCGCTCGTTATTAATAGAGAGGTTAGAAACCGGGATTTTGGGTTAGCATTCCGTGTGACTTATCACGCTCACCTTGTGGTATCGGGAATAAATAATCGCGGTTGTCATCAAAATGTTTACCTTTTTCAGAGTTGTATTTTGCAGCATATGCTCTCATTACAGTTCCAAAGCGTTTCTGGCGCATTAGATCGTCACGTCTCCAACCTTCTAATGCTAATTCTAATCGGCGTTCATGCCAGATTTTTTCTCTTAATTGATCTTTGTTTGTGACAGTGATGTCAGGCAATGTATTGGCATCTGTAGGTGGTATATACGCTTGTTTAGAACGTCGTGGATCGATGGGGTTTGTGTTCCGTGCTCTTTGGCGTACCTTATTAAGATAGAGGAGGGCTTTACCAGAGTTACCATTTTCATTCAAAGCTTCTGCATATAATAACAGAACGTCTGAATAGCGGATGATTCTGATGTTATATGGAATCATCCAGGCATCATATCCTTCCTTATCAGTTCTGGGAACAGTCATTTTATAATCATGGTATCCGGTTGTTGATTCGGAATTATCCTGATCTGCATCATCGCCTACATAGCGGTCGCCCGTTCTGGTAAATACGTATGTGATTCGAGGATCCCCCGGTTCGTATGCGTCCATCAGATCCTGTGTTGGTAGTTTGAAACCATACCCTTGATATCCGCTGACTCTGCGACTTGTGAAGTAATGAGGTACATTGGTTCCAAGTTCTGTTATTTTGTCATTGGGATACATCTTATACGGAATTTCGAATACTGATTCTGTGCTGTTTTCATATTCACGTCTCCAGTTCATGCCGTAATCGGGAAGCAAGTCATAATCCTTATCTTTTTCTACTACTTCTTCCAGAACTTTTTCTGCTGATACAAAATCATTACGAAACATATGTACTTTGGCTAACATTACTTTGGCAAAACCACGCGTGACGCGGTAAGCATCATCTGAACCATATTCACCTTTGGCGGGTAAAGTGGAAGCATCTTTCAGGTCTTGTTCTATTAGTTGATAAACATCTTCTACAGGAGAACGTGTAACCCCCAGTATCTCATTCGGAGTCATAGGTGTACTCAGTAAGGGAACTTCTCCGAATGTTGTTACCAGATTATAATAAGCAAAAGCTCTCAAGGCTTTTGCTTCGTTAGCATAACGTGCTAATATCTGCTTGTCTCCGGCTGCTTGGGGAGCATAGTAGATGACGTCATTGCAACGATTTACGATTTGGTATAAGATGTACCATCTCATATTTACATCTCCGTTCCCAGTACTGATTGTAAATGTACTGATTTCATATAACTCACGACGGTCACCATCGTTAGATGCGCCTTTTAAGGCATCGTCAGTAGAAATATCACCTACAAAATGGTGGGTCAGTGCATATTCTTTCCATTTGAGTCTGAATTGCAGGTATGCTCCTGTCAATGCATATTCAATGTCACTCTGTTTCTTATAGAAATTCTCTGTTGTGGTTTTGCCATATGTCGGTTCATCCAACGAACAACTTTGCATCAGAAAAGTTGCAATAAGGCTGATAATGATATATATTTTTTTCATAATAAGTGATTAACAATGATTTAAAAATGTACGTTAACTCCTAATGTCAGTACGCGTGAAGTCGGATAGCGTACGTTATCGACACCCATATCTAATGGATTGCTTACTCCAAGATCAGGATCTAAACCGGAATATTTGGTGAATGTAAACAAGTTCTGGCCACTGACGTAGATGCGACAATTTTGGAACAACTTAGATTTCTGGCAGAATGATTTAGGCAGATTATAACCAATCTGCAGGTTTTGTAAACGCAGATAAGAACCGTTTTCAATCATGAAAGATGATAAGCGATAGTTATTGTTGGAATCTGTATTTGAAATACGAGGATACTTTGCGTGATCACCCTCTTGCTTCCAACTTTTGGTATACGCTTCTTCTAAACTATTGTGACTACCTGCAAATGCCAGTTGTCCGATTGCTCCATCATAAATATCGTTTCCAAGTGTCCCCTGAAATACCATTGACAAGTCAAAATTCTTATAAGCAAATCCGAGGTTGAAGCCGTAAATTAAGTCTGGATTAGGATCTCCAATAAATGTACGATCATCATCATTTAGGGCTCCTTCTTCCGTCAGTTTCGCAAATTTGAAGTCACCGGGACGTGCATTAGGCTGTATCTTATTCCCTTTAGAGTCTACATAATTGTCTATCTCTTCTTGATTTTGGAATATACCAATTTGCTTGTGTCCGTAAAAACGTCCGATAGGACCTCCTACATATGTACGGCTTACTTGTCCTTGAAGATATTCAGAAGTCAGTTCAGTTACTTCAGTTTTGTAAGTTGATAAGTTTACTCCTACATTATATTCAAAATCTTTTCCGATATTGTTTCTGTAATTGAGCGCTAATTCAAAACCTCTGTTTGTAATGGAACCGGCATTGAAATAGGGCCAGGTTGGGAAAGCACCGAAAGCCGGCATTTCTACTGATAACAACATGTCTTTGGTTTTCTTTTCGTATAGATCCATACTTATTTCCAGGGTATTGTTGAATAATACTGCGTCTAAACCTACGTTTGTCTGTTCACTGGTTTCCCATTTAAGTTCTGTATTTCCAGAGTTTGTCGGCAAATAGCCAAGTGAGAAACCGCTGCCAAAACACCATTGATCGTCCCGACCGTTGCCTACTAATGAATATCGTGCATTGTTATCTATGCGTTGGTTGCCATTTTGTCCCCAACTTGCACGGATTTTGAGGCTACTCACCCAGTTGTCTATCTGCAGATTTTTAAAGAACTCTTCATTAGTGATTCTCCAACCTAATGAGAAAGAAGGAAAACATCCCCAGCGATTCTGCTTAGCAAAGCGTGATGACCCGTCTGCACGGAAATTGACAGTGGCCAAGTATTTGTCAGCGTAATTGTAGCTGATACGTCCCAGATAAGACATCATGGAAGTTATGGTTCTTCCTCCGCTTGTCTGCGCATTCTGTGTTTGGGCATCAAGTACATGGTATATCTCGTCATTACTCAGTGCTCCGGTTTTGAAAGCGTTTACACCTTCACTGTCATTTTTTTCGTATGTGATGGCACCCATGATGTCCAAATGATGTAATCCGATTTTTTTTTGATAATTCAGGCGGTTTTCAACTGTTTGGTTAAAAGTTTGCCAGGTATTATGGGTCATTCGGGTTTCTTCTTGGTATTTTGCCGCCATATTAGGGTCAAGGCTATATTCAGAATAGGTTGATTGGTAAGCCGGACTGAAATTCTTATATGTGCTGCTATTTCTTTCCAGACTGTACTGGAAACGATAAGTCAAGCCGTCCAGTAATTTTACACTGGCAAACATATTTCCAAAAATGTTGAAAGCGTTATTATGCCTGTCAGATAGATTGATTAAAGCCACTGGATTCTGTTCCCATGCCCATTCTGTTGGAGCGTATTTATTATATTTATAGTTTTCAGATTCTGGATCAACCAGTGGGTTGATAACTGGAGTAAACGGATCAGCTTTTTGAATATGACTATAAGCCGGTAATCCGGAATCTTTGGAATCTATTTTGGCAATGTTGGCATTCACTCCTATGGTTATCCTGCTGTTGAGATCATATTCTTGATTGAAACGTACAGAGTAGCGTTTCAGGTAAGTTTCGATGATAGCTCCTTGATCGTTCAGGTAACCCAGACTCAAAGCTGTACGAGATTTGTCACTACCTTTACGGATACTTAGGTTGTAGTTCTGATTGAATCCAGTTCGTGTGACTTCTTTCCACCAATCCGTATCATATCCTCTTTTATACTGGTTGGTAAATTTTTCTTTTTGTGAAGCCTGAAATGTTTCGTCATCTTTATAAGCTTCCATGATGAAATTGTAGAACTGTTCACTATTCATCATCTCCATTGCCTTGTAACTGCTTTTAGCACCTACATAACCATCAAAAGTTATCTCCGTTTTACCTTTGGTACCACCTTTGGTTGTAATCAGAATGACGCCGTTTGAGCCGCGTGAACCATAAATAGCTGCGGAAGCAGCATCTTTTAGGACTTCAATACGTTCTATGTCAGCAGGATTTAAGTTGTTGAGATCGTCCATATATTGTCCGTCCACTACATATAACGGGTTGTTATCATTTACAGTACCATATCCGCGTATGCGTACGACAGACGATGCTCCTGGCTGTCCCCCATCGGCACCTACAAATACACCTGCTGCTTTTCCTGCCAGCAAGGTAGAAACATTGGAAACAGCTTGGTTTTTGATTTGTGTAGCGTTGATGGATGCAACAGAACCAGTGAGGTCACTTTTACGTTGCGTTCCATATCCTACTACTATAACTTCGTCCAACTGTGTGTCAGAACTCAGTTTTATATTGATTACTTTAGATGCTTTTACAGCCAGTGTTTTGGTGGCATAACCTACATAAGAAAATGAAACCTGACTTCCGTTTATATTCAAGGAGTAGTTACCATTCACGTCTGTAGTTGTACCATTACTTGTTCCGGGTTCATACACGGAAACTCCTATAAGCACCTCACCTGTGCTGTTGTCACTTACTGTTCCTGATATTCTTTTTTGTTGGGCATATGATCCCACGCACATCAGGAGTGCCATTGTCAGAATAAAAAGATGTTTAATCATTGCTATTGAATTTTAGATTAACTATTTGTATGAAATCACATATTTATTGTCTGCTATTATTTGATTGTTTAGGGGCTTCAAACTTGTTCCGGCAGGTAGTTCAACGATTATTCGTGCTGCATCTGCCGGAATACAGATTTGTGTTTTTCCATTCACATTTCTGGATACATATTCCTTGGATATTATGTCAAATAAATCGCAGGAGATTACGGAGTTAAACGTGACAGCCTTATCCGTGTCATATGGATTGTAGTATAGATAGACCGGATAGGGTTTTTCCGTATAAAAATCTGTTGCATTACAGTCTAACTGTAATATGCCTTCTACGTCTGTTGGTTCTACAATAGCTCCAAGAATGCCTAACGGAGATGAACTATACACACTAAACATACTTTCTGTTGGGTTTCCATTAATCCATTTGGGGCCGTCCCCTATGGCTACAGGCGATATTCCTTTTAGCGATTCTTTGCCGTAGTCGTCTTCTTTTCGAAGTCCCTCATACGATACATTATCATTTGTGATGTCTTTCAGTTCGGGTGCCCATTGATGTACATCGTCTATTTCCTGAGGGAAGAATAACCTGCATGAACTGGCGTTGTTTAACATCCATTTGCCTATGGCATGTGCATATTGTGGCTGATATTTAACAAGTGGAACGAAGGGCCAGGCGAGTTTTATGCTATTCATAAGAAAAGCATATCCTCCGTGATCGGTGATACTGCCCTGCAAACCATTTACATCGTAATCACCCCATTTACCTACAATAACTCCCCAACCGTTACGGCCAGTCGGGCTTTTACACCCGTTGAAAGTCCAGTCCAGTAATTTTTGTACATCATAGTTGGTACCTGCTGTTGCATTCAGGTAGGCGGCAGTATATGCTCCAAGGGGGAGAAGGATCTCATAGAAACGACTTTCGGATTGATTGAGTAGTGTTTCTAAAGCATGTTTGCTTTGTTGCAAATAGCGGGTATCTCCGAATTTCAGATAAGCAGAGAGTAGTACATAAGCATGTCCTCCTGCTGCATCTTGCTGAAAAGGAATATGGTTAATTTTACCTTCCATTTTGCTGTAATCAAACCAAGAGTAATCATAATTACCGTTTAAGGTAGAATCTGCTTTAAGGAATTGTTCTGCGATTGTGCGTTGAATCTGGTCGGCACCCTCTACGCCAGGAAATACGTCACATATTGCATAATACAATGCGTTAGGGAATACGTCATACCACCAGTCACGTTGATAACCTCCTCCCAAGTGTGCATACTTTGGAGAAGTATTATTCAACATTATGTTCCAGTTGTTTTCTGTGTTGAAATAGTTCTGCAACATTTTTACATAATTGTATCCATCCTGATTTGTTTTATCGATTCCCACTAAACCAGCGCCAAGTATCGCTGCAAAGGAATTAAGGCTTTCATGGAACTCACCATTATTGACATTTTTACCTTGGCGGATATCTTTTATGGCAGTGTAAAGCCCAAATGTCTCTTGGTCTATATTTCTCCGGCTGTTATCCAACCAGATTAAAGGTCCTACCTTGCTTTTGTTATTCCAGTCGAAAACAAAATGGTCAAAATCTTTAGCCTTCTTTTTCCAGTCCGGCATTTTGTAGCTTTCCGGAAGGTTAGGCATCAACTCTACTCTCGGTATTGCTTGCTGTGTTACGATATCTCCCAATGGTTCTTTGGAAGTTGTACACGAAGAAAGCACGAGTAAAGAGAGAGACCACCATACATGTCTATTCATTTTCTTTCTCATGATTGATGTTATTAGATTGGTTAATAATATTTTTACTTAGTGGATATGCTAATAGTTGTAATGCTCCTACAATAATAAGGGCATATTTCAAGGCAAAATTTTGTGATACGCTGTAGGCCAAGAAAATGAATAAAAGTAATCCCAGTGCGCGTCCTATAAATAATCCGAATTCATGGCTGAGGATGTATGCATATTCATTTCTCTTTTCCATCTTTGCTACTATGTCAATAGTACGCATCATGATAGGGAAATAGGCTAGATCGAATAAAGGCTGAAAAATGACTTTACAGAGAACAAAAAGTATAACTCCTACAGCTGAGAATAAGATACCGTTAAATAGAGTTCCAGTAAAGAAAATGAGAAGTCCTCCCAGGAATATTTTCAACCGGTCTTCCGGTTTGGCTATCCGCCCCAGAACATAGACTAGGATGGCTGTTAATGCACCACCAATGCCTTGAATAAGACCTAAAGAGCCTTCATTACCTACTAATTTGAGTACAAGTATTGCCGGTGCAGTTACTAAAAAGCCCTGAACCAGACCTTTGAGGGAAGAAAGTATAAGCATCTTCTTCCATAACATAGTAAACCGAAAATATAAGAAATTCTTTTCTTTGGGGTTTTGGAATTTTCCTTTCCAGAGTTGTATGCAGGCCATAATAGTGAGTATTATCACCATTAATGTCACCATTTGGTAGGCTTGCTTGAGGTTGATTACTACACCTGCTATTTCTTTTCCTTCTATTTGGCTGATGAATGCACCTATAAAAAGTGGAACGCCAATTGATGAAATGGTGAAGAAAAAAGACTCCAATCCAAAGAAATAGTTACGGTTATTGTCATTAGTGTTATATAATGCCAATAAATACCGGTTTGTCCAGAAAAAGCCGGAAGCAGCTCCCATTAAGAATCCGGCAATACCTAACTTTGTAAATCCCAGTGACTGAATACTCATCATTCCAAACATGGATAGCCCACTGACTAATATTCCGGCTGCATATAAAAAATTGACCTGTACTCTTTTTAATAAGTAACCATTGATGAAGGAAGTCGCGATAACCCCTACATACATCATTAGTTGGTAGTAGGCTACCATAACAGGGTCACTGGTATTTCGCATGACATATGCTCCTACAAATATTTCTACTATCGGAAGTACCAGTGAGTATATCATATTTGTTTTCAGAAGAGCTTTCATGTTAGGCTCTTGCTGCTTGAAGAAAGCATATTCTTGTTTAGGATTATTCATGGGTTATAGATTGTTATGTTACTTCTTATTTTTTTGTTATCGGGAAGATTTCAGAGAACTCAGGATTTCTGTGATGGAAAACTCGGCTCCACAGATAACTTCATCACTTGCTCCATAATATATGGTTAATTTGTCACCCTCTGTCAAATGTCCGTTTGTGAAAACTACATTTCCGAAAAAACCGGTTTGTTCGTATGATGCTATGGGTTCCATTATCGGGGCTTCGCTGCGTGCTATAACTTTTGAAGGATCGTCTAAGTCCAGTAGAAGGGCACCTAAACAATAGCGATGGTCAGCATTGGCACCATGATAAATTTCCAGCCATCCGGCTTCTGTACGGATAGGAGATGCACCTGCTCCAATTCGGGTACTGTCCCAACTATTTTTGCGTGTTGTAGCAATGCATTTATGGTTACCCCAGTGCAGACGGTCAGGTGACTCTGCCAACCAAATATAGTTGCCTCCTAATTCTGGACTACTTGGACGATGAAAAGCATAGAATTTGTCTTTAATTTTTTCCTCAAACAAAGCACAGTCTTTGTTGTGCGGTGGAAATATCATACCATAGTGGTGATAAGTTTTCCAATCGGTAGTATGACGTAGTCCTACACCTACGGCTATAGGGGATACTTCGGTAAAAGTAAGATAGAATCCTTCGTCTGTTGTAGCTACCCGGCAGTCTTCAATACCGAAGGATTCCAATCTACCCTGCCCGAAGATGGGTGGGAATTCTGTTTCATCTTTGAAGTGAATACCATCTTCACTGGAAACCAATCGCAGATAAGAAAGTGTAGTAAGGTAATCCTGCCCTTTATAGTTGATTACTCTTGGATCGGAAGCATCCAATGCTTCGTCATCTTTACCGAATGAAAGCACTTCTATTTTCCCTTCTTCATTATATATAGGGAAGCTAATGATTCCCTCTTTTTGTATCGGGCGTTCGGCTACTCGTAATAACAGCCATATTTTATTATTATACCTGAACACTCCCGGGTTTAGTAAACACGCTATTTCCATACCTTTAATAGTAGCTGTTAAGTCAGCAGGTCTCAGTAATGGGTTTGATACAAATCGTTTTGCTATATCCATAATTTTATGATAAAAGTATTATTTTCCTGCAAAATTAAGGAGTATGTACATTCTCTTTTTGCATTATATTCTCAATGGGTTGTACAGATGCTGTACAACATATACTTATCTTATACTATATTCTTAAAATCTTGTACTAACGATAAAAGGCCCATGCTGCTATCTTTTTTTTCCTATATTTGTGCTATTCTTTGTTAGTCAAAATAGTATTTACTGATGAAACAACTTGGGAAAACATTGTTTATTATATACTTGTTGCTCATAAGCACAAACTTATATTCCGTTGATATAATTAGGCATATCTCTAATAAAGATGGCTTATCTAATAATGCGGTTAATTGTATTTTTGAGGATTCTGAGAATAATATCTGGTTCGGAACCTGGGATGGCTTGAATTGTTATAATGGACGAGATCTAAAAAGTTTCCGTTATGGGAAAAACGATCTCTACTCTATAAGCAATAATATTATCAGGCAAATTTGTGAGCAGAAGGATGACTATTTATGGATTGCTACTGATTATGGGGTTAATAAATGGAATAAAAAGACACAGCAATTTCATAAATATTTTGTGGGTACTGAACAAAAAGTACCCAGACAAGAGAAAGCTTTTATAATAGATGTATCTTCCGGTAATTGCGTATATTGTTTTGTTGTAGGTGAAGGTCTTTTCTATTATGATGAGTCTACTGATAATTTCCACAGTGTGACTATTGATTTTACTGATTATGTTGATTTTTTCTTTTTTGATGACAATAATCATATATTCTTCAAGTTTAAGAATGGAGATGTAGGGTATTGTCCAATGAAATCCTGTACAAGTGAGATATCGTTGTCATCTATGCAAATGTTGAGTTCAGAACCTGCGGAGTCTGTTTTTTATTCGGAAGGTTGCATTTTTTTATATTCAGGTTCGGAGTGCTGCATGTATAGTCCTGATCTGAAGCAAGCACATGACATAAAGTTACCAGTTGATAAAAAAGTCTCAGATATCGTAAAATCCGGTGATAAATTATATATTAGCTTTTATCAGGGAGGATGTGCAGTATATAATCTTGCCGATTCGATTTTGTCTTTTATAAATGGGATATCCGAACATACTCCAGTCTTTTCTTTGTATCATGGAAATCAAGAAATCTTGTGGATAGGAACAGACGGGCAGGGAGTTATGCAAGTTTATAAGTATGCATATCCTTTTAATAAATATGGAATAGATAATCCTGTGAGAACTTTTTTGGAATTGGATCATAATCAAGTACTTGTTGGTACTAAAGGAAGTGGGATCAAAATGTATGATGTCACAACGGATAAAACCTGTGATTTTCTTTCTGTAAATGATGGATTAATTAATAATTCTATTTATTGTATGGCTCGGAATGGAGATCATGATGTTTTTATTGGTACAGAAGGTGCCGGTATAAATATTCTTAGCTGGCAAGATGACAAGAAAATATTGCATAGGTTGACTATACCCTCTCACTATCCTGCATTCAGGTCCGTCTATGACATTCATTTTACGAATGGAGATTCGGTCATGTGGTTAGGAACCTCTGGCTATGGTCTTATCAAAATCTGTATTGAAAAGCAAAAGGAAGGAAATTATAAGGTAAGAGAGTTTCAGCAATACACTTCATTGAACAAAACAAATAAGCTCACTAATGATGTTATATACTCAATAACTACGGATGATAAGAATAACATATGGTTTGGGACAAGAGGAGGTGGGTTGAACCGACTGAATATATTAACTAATACGATTGAAAGACTGGAAGATATATCCGGTGGTTTGCAGCTAACTAATAATGATATTTTATCTTTGGCTTATGCAGATGGTAATTTATGGGTGGGCACCAGTTATGGATTGAACAAACTGGAGATTCATGAAAATACTTTTCATTTAGTTTGTTATACTGATAACGAAGGATTGAATAATAATACGATTCATGGGGTATTGCCTGAAACAAACGGGAGCGTTTGGGTTAGTACCAATAGAGGGATTTCGGTTATTGACCGTACCGGGAGTGTCAAGAACTTCAATTTGAGCGATGGATTGCAGAATAACGAATTTTCGGATGGGGCTTATTATATAGATAAGAACAATTATTATTATTTTGGAGGGGTGAGTGGTTTTAATCGGTTTAAGCCTGTAGAAATGGTGTTTCGTGATTTTAAAGCTCCTATGGAATTGAGCTCCCTCAAAATATTTAATAATTCTTTTAATGTGCATGAACGGATAGAAGATAATAAGCTAAAACTTTCATATGATGAAAGATATGTGACGTTAGGCTTCATTTCTAAAGACTTTATTAATAATGAGAATTGTGAATATGCTTATCGCCTGCGTCCATACTCTGATGAATGGATCTTTTTGGGCAATAATCCCACCATAGTGTTTAGCCAGTTGCCCTCCGGGAAATATACGTTAGAGGTGAAATCAACAAATGGAGATAAAATATGGAATGAAAGTATTTACAGACTTGAGCTCGAAATAGGTTATCCTTGGTGGTTGACAACCCCGGCATTTGTGCTGTATGTATTCGTTTTTGCATTGATGGTGTTTGTCACACATTCTGTGATAAAGAAACGTATCCGTTTAAGCCGGCAACTTTTTATAGAACAAGTAGAAAGGCAGCAATTGCAAAAAGAGCATGAATCAAGATTGAATTTTTTTACAAATATTGCACATGAGTTTTTTACTCCGTTGACTTTGATATATGGCCCTGCACAGCACTTGCTTGAACGAAAGGAACTTGAACCTTATATCAAGAGGTATCTTCAGATTATCAAGAATAATGCAGACCGTATGCAGAAACTTATTAGTGAGTTGATGGAATTTCGGAAAGTGAAGGTCGGACATACCCCGATACATTCGGAAGATATTGATATAAAGGTTTTAGTGGAGTATGTGTCTGATAATTATGTTGAAGTACTACGGGAGAACAAAATAGAATATTCGGTAGATATTCATGATGTTTCTAATTTGATTTCTGACCGGAGTTACCTTGAAAAGATATTCTTTAATCTGATCTCGAACGCATATAAATATACTCCTCGGAATGGATTTATACATATCGAGGTATGGCAAGATGTGGGAACCGATCATACTTTGCATTTCACGATATGTAACTCTGGTAGCGGACTTACCCGGCAGCAAATGGAAGAAGTGTTTGATAAGTTCAAAATATTTGATTCGCATGGTGTGGAAAATACCATGAGTACAGGCATAGGACTGAATCTGACGAAAAGTTTGACTGAACTTTTGGGAGGAGCTATTAAGGTTGATAGTGTATTAGGTGAATATACGGAATTCAGTTTGTTTATTCCTCCTATGCAAATGAATGAAGAACAGGCTTTTGCTCAAAGTGAAATACGTGTTTCGGCATCTTCTATGGAGGATACTCTTGCAATAGGAATGGAATTGACTGTTGCGGCTACTATTCTTGTGGTAGAAGATGAACGGAGTATACGTGAATTCCTGAGAGACATTTTAAGTGTACATTATAAAGTTGAAGAAGCTTATGACGGTAAAAGTGCCATGCAGATAATTGAGAAAAATTATCCGGATATTATTGTGAGCGATATCTTGATGCCTAACATGGACGGTATCACACTTTTTGATATATTAAAATCAAATCCTAAAACAGCTAATATTCCTATTGTCAGCATCTCTGCTCGTAATTCTGCAGAAGATCAGATTGAAGTGCTTAAACATGGAGCGGATGTATATATAACTAAGCCTTTCCATCCCAAGCAAGTATTGGTGACAGTGGAGAATCTTTTGTTGAAACGCAAGCAACTTAAGGAATACTTTAATTCAGAATATTCTTCTGTGTCTGTGAGGGATGGAATAGAAATTCATAAAGAAGATGAAGTATTTATCAATGCAATAAATGATTATGTATCACAAAATATCAGTGATGAATCTTTAAGTCCTAATTCAATAGCAGATTTCCTAAATGTGAGTAAGGCCTCATTATACAGGAAGCTTAAGGAGTTGACTGATAAGACTCCCAGTGAATTTGTGAGAAAAGTGAGGCTTGCCCATGCTGCAAGATTATTGATTACTACTCGTTCTACGATTTCAGAAATAATGTATATGGTGGGATTTTCAAACAGGTCTTATTTTAATAGGGAATTTCAAAAGGAATATGGAAGTTCGCCGAAAGATTACAGGAATAAGCATATCTGTCCATAGATTGAGAATATCAAAAGACAGGAGATAGTTCAGGTTCTTCTGATAAGAACAAACTAAAAAATCTCTCTCTTTATCACTATGGTAGGGGATGAATGTATTATTGGGAAGAGCAATCGTAATCTCATGCTCTGTGTCCATAATGAAATTTTTCACATCAAGTTCCATGCTTGTTGAGGCTGGTCTTGGTGCATAACGGTGGTAATCAAACGCACCATTATCCACTGCAATCTCATCTAAAAACGGACAGGCAGTCATGTAATTATTAGCTGCTTCTTTACTGATTCCATTAGGGTACTTGGTGCGGTAAACGTTTAGTAGCTCATTTTCAAACATGGCACGTCTGTAGCCAAAGAGTTCTTCTAGAATTGGTTCCAGTCTTTTAAGTTCTGGAATTGGTAGTGTGTAACTTGTCATAATGCATTTACATTTAGACTACAAAGTTAAAAAATCCCACTCACATTACTGTAAGCGGGATTAGTTAAAAGCTACTTCCCAAACACGTACTTAATGACTTTTGCATTAGCCTTGTTCTCATTTACAAAGTCTCGTTCAATGTAGATGTCAGTTACTCTCATTGATTCATCAACATGGTTTAATGCAGCGTGTACAGTGTACTTGTCAATCCCTACTTTGTTGAGTGCAATGGTAGCCCATGAGTGGCGGGCTGCGTAGTACTCCAAATCATCTACACCCAACAATCCACCAATTTCTTTCAAGCCGTAGTTGATGGCTTTGTTGAAGTTTCCTTCATCTGCATAGTAGCGATAGAAATTAAAGAGTCGTTTACCACTTGGGTCTTTGTACTTCTCAACCAGTGGAAGAATTGCTTTTGGAATGTTCACCATCATTTTTGCACCATCTAATCTACGAGCTTTGGTCTTGGTTCTGTTGTAAGTAATGGTGTCACCTGTTCTTTCCGTGACATTGTAAAGGTCGGCAGAATTAATCCCCATCAAACAGAATGATAGAATGAAGCAATCTTTAGCCAAGTTGTAACGGCAAGTTGATTTGTATCCCTTCTTCATGTCTTTATAGGGTAGCTTCCATACCTTTTTGATGATGTCTGCTGGAATAGCTCTTTTACGGGTTGCTTCTTGTCTAGGTATCTCGAAGTCTGCAAATGGAGAATTGGGTATGAGTATGAGATTCTTTTCCCTTTTGTTGTACTTCTTTTGAGCCTCTTTGAACAGTTTCTTAATGCTTATCAAGTAAAGGGATAGTGAGCGATTAGAAGGAACACGCTTACCCTGCTGCATTAGTTTCTTGGTACGTGCTTCACGTTCTCCAATCAAGAATACTTTGAACTGCTCCAAGAAATCTAAGGTTATCAGATTTACATCCAATTCTTCTTTACCAACAAACCGTACCAAGGCATTAATGGCAGTGGTGTAATTGGGTGCACCTTTAATTGTGGCAGAAGAAATCCATTCTCGACTGAACTTTATAAAGTCAATGGTCTGCTGCTTCTCCTGTTCATGGTTTAAGAGGTCGAAAATTTCATCTAGGGAGTAGTTGTGTTGGTCTACTTGGAAATTGCGACATTGCTCCTTGTAGTACATCACAAGGTTATCAATTTCCTTTTTGGTGGAAGTGTTCTCTTTAAACTTAAAGTCCTTAGTGAGTTCATTGGAGGTTACGAACAGGCTTGTGGATAACCTTTTCACCTTTCTGTCCATCGTAAATCTTACCTTGACGTTATACGTCTTGTCACTTCGTTGTTTGTCCTGTTGGACTTCTGCTTTAATCGTTAGCATTACCTACTTAGTTTGGGGTCAACAATAGGTCAACAATTGTCTAACTTGAGACTAAATCTACTAAAGCAACAGACCCTTAATCGGAGGTCTCCATAAAGAAAAAAGGCTGTATTCCCTTGGGAATCAGCCTTTTTCTTTGTGGACCAGCCTGGGCTTGAACCAGGGACCTCCAGATTATGAGTCTGTTGCTCTAACCAACTGAGCTACAAGTCCGGTGTTATCCTCATCGGATAGCGGGCACAAAAATAGTATATTCAGTTGAAATATGCAAACCTTTCGGGCAAAATATACTGTTTGTTGCTTTGTTTTTAGAACTTATACGTACGTTTGGGGTTCTTGGGGAACCAACCTTTCTTTACGCGGTCTTCTTGTTCAAAGACCTCCTTGATGGTCCAGAACGAAGAGAAAGCAAATACGCCCAAGAGGGACGCAATCAAGATATTCTCTACGCAAAGCGAGGCCACAACGCCCCCGATGCCCAATACAAGAAAAATCCACCAGCACTTGGTACCCCAATAATACTCGGCTTTCACTACCACAGGATGAAACAATCCGATGATAAGAAATGTACAAATGCCGATGAACAGTCCCGAAAGATGATATTCGTTTAAGAATTCCATAAATTATCTGTTATTTCTCCGGGCAAATAGGAATTTCCTTCTTGATACTTTGCTCCAGTGAAATCAACGTTTCGGTAGCGGTTACACCTGGAATTTCTTGCATTTTGTTATTCAGCAAGTCCATCAGATGCTCGTTATCGCGTGCATATACTTTCGTCAGCATCGTGTAAGGACCCGTAGTGAAGTGGCATTCCACGATTTCCGGTATTTTCTCCATTTCGGCAACCACTGATTTGTACATGGAACCCTTCTCTAACTTGATACCTACATACGTGCAGGTTCTGTAGCCCAGAGATTTGGGGTTCACATGATAACCGGAGCCGACAATGACGCCTAAATCTATCAAACGTTGCACACGTTGATGAATGGCAGCACGTGATACGCCACACTCAGCAGCTACATCTTTGAAAGGAATGCGGGCATTCTGAGAGATGATTTCCAGAATCTGCCGGTCAAGATTGTCTATTTTTTCCATAATATCAATTTGTGTAAGTTCTTGTTTTTATCAAATAGTAAGCAAATATAGGACTTTATTTTAATTTCTCTATATAAAAGGAGGAAAAAATAGGGAAAGAGTAAAAAAGAAGCGGGCGAAGCAGATGTTTTTGTTTACATCCGTTTCGCCCGCTAAGTCTGTACCGTTGAAGAAAAAATCTTCGGCTGATACTTATTTTTCGATGCCGACGAGCTCTACTTCAAAGATCAGGGTAGAGAACGGTTTGATCTGACCGCCGGTTTCTCTGCCACCGTAACCCAGTTCCTGCGGAATATAAAGTTCCCACTTAGAACCTACAGGCATCATTGTGAGGGCTTCTGTCCAGCCTTTGATAACTTGGTTGGCACGGAAAGTAGCAGGTTCGTTGCGCTTGTAAGAACTGTCGAATTCAGTACCGTCAATCAAAGTACCCTTGTAGTTTACTTTCACTTTGCTGGTGTCAGCAGGGATTGCGCCTGTACCCTTGGTGATGATTTTGTATTGCAGACCGCTCGGAGTGGTTACAACACCTTCTTTACCTTTGTTTTCAGCGAGGTATTTTTCACCGGCAGCTTTGTTGTCAGCGTATTTGACAGCTAAAGCTTTTTCCTTGATGGCTTCCATACCGTCGCGCATGTAAGCTGTAGCAGCTTCTTTAGTCATAACGTTGCTCTTGTCTGTGATACCTGCGATGAAACCTGCCAACAGGTTTTCACGGCTGATAGTCTGAGTAGAGTCGCCACCGAAGATTTGTTGGTTGAAGCCTTCTACCCATTGTTTGCCTACCATCTGACCAATTTGCATACCGGTCATGTAAGCAACGTCTTTCTTGCTGGTTTTAGCAGCGCCTTCGTTGAAACCTTTGATGAATTCAGCCATCTGAGTAGTGTCAACGCCTTGTTGCATCAGGTACTGAGTCAGACCTTCTGTACGAGCCATACCGATGGCATAAGACAATGAGTCAACATCTGTTTTCAGATTTGCTTTCGGGCTTTGTGCAGTACAGGAAGCTAAACCTGCGCCTACTGCAAGAGCCATGATAAATGTTACTTTTTTCATTTTGCTTTTACTGTTTATTTTTATTTTTGGGATAATATTTCGAGTAATTCTACTTCAAAAATCAATGTGCTGTGAGGCGGTATCATTTCGCCCGCACCTTGTGCGCCATAGGCAAGATCGGAGGGAATATAAAGTTTCCACTTGGCACCTTCGGGCATCAACTGAAGCGCTTCCACCCAGCCGGGGATAACCTGGTTCACACCGAATACGGCGGGTTGTCCGCGTTTGATAGAACTGTCGAACAGGGTTCCGTCAATCAGTGTGCCTTCGTAGTGGCATTTCACTTGGTCGGTGGCTTTTGCATAAGTGCCTACCTTGCCTTCGTTGATGACTTCGTATTGCAGGCCGCTTGGCAAAGTAACCACATTCGGGCGTTTCTTGTTTTCTTCCAGGAACTGTACGCCTTGCTCTATGCTGGCTGCATTCATTTTCTCTTCCAGTTCTGCGAAGTATTTGTTTACTATATCGCGTGCCTCTGCGTGTGAGATGGCGGTTTTGTTTCCTTCCAGTATGTCTTTGATAGCTTGTGCAAAGTCATCTACTTCGATGCCTTTTGCACCCATACTTAATAAATTTTGACCTATTCCGAGGCCGATAGCGTAACTGAATTTATCCATATATCTTTGGGGTTGAGACTGAAAGTATTATCTCTTTCAATCAGTTGCAAAATTACAAGTCGCAAAAGTAAGTGTTTTATTTGAATGATTTATGCTTTTAGGTTTTAAATTTTCTTATATCTGTGGCAACTTCGGCAATCTTCTGTATTTTTGTAGAAAAGAAACTGCTATAATAGAAAGGAGATTTTGGTATGAAGAAGAATTTAGTGATTTTATCCGGTGCCGGTATGAGTGCCGAGAGTGGTATCAGTACGTTTCGGGACGCAGGCGGATTGTGGGACAAATATCCGGTGATGCAGGTAGCCAGTGCCGAAGGATATGTGCGCGATCCGGAGCTGGTGATAAACTTTTATAACGAGCGCCGTAAGCAGTTGCTTGATGTGGAGCCCAATGCAGGGCACATCGGACTTGCCGAGCTGGAGAAGGACTTCAACGTGACGGTGGTTACGCAGAATGTGGATAATCTGCACGAGCGTGCCGGGAGCACGCGCATCATTCATCTGCATGGTGAACTGACGAAGGTGTGTTCCAGTCGTGACCCTTACAATCCTCGCTACGTAAAGGAATTGAAACCGGAAGAATATGAGGTGAAGATGGGTGACAAGGCGGGCGACGGTTCGCAGTTGCGTCCGTTTATTGTTTGGTTTGGTGAGGCGGTGCCGGAGATAGAAACGGCTGTCGACTATGTAGAGAAAGCGGATATCTTTGTGATTATAGGTACTTCGATGAATGTATATCCGGCAGCGGGACTGCTGAACTATGTGCCTCGAACGGCAGAAGTATATCTGATTGATCCGAAACCGGTGGATACGCACTCAATGAGGCAGATACATATCATTCAGAAGGGTGCTTCGGAAGGAGTGAAGGAGCTGAAGAAACTATTGTCTGTTTGATGCTATCAGTTTCTCCGTTTGGAACTGTAAGTTTCATGCCGTGAAACTTCCTGTTTCAATAGGTGAAACCAACAGTTTCATGCCTTGAAACTGTGAGTTTCACGGCATGAAACTAAGACTTGAATGCGGGGTTGCGGATTACTTGCCGTAAGGTGTTGAAAGCCAGGTACTATTTCTTCAGCAGCAGACGGAATACAAACCATGCATGGTGCGCCACGGTACTTATCAGTCCATAGTGCTTCGCCATGATGCGGAAGCGTTCCCGCAGGGAAGCCTTTTGGTTCTGCGTCGTCATACCTTCTTCCAGATAATCGATAAGCGTGAGATGCGTGTTCTGCAGTGTCCGCGCTTTTTTCATGATGCGGATGCACCAGTCGAAGTCGGCGGAGAAGCGGTATTGCATATCGTATGGTACCGCCAGGCTCCGTTTGGCGAAGAATGCCTGATGGCAAACGAGCATACCTTGCCTGAAACTCTTCCATGTCAGCACTTCGGGGGCGGAGAGGCGGCGCATACGTAGGAAATGCCTTTCTTTATCTACTAAAGCGGTTTCGCCATATAGTACGTCCGGCAGTTCGCCGATTCCTAAAGTATGCACCATTTGTTGCAGGGTGTCGTCTTCATGGAAACTGTCTCCGGCATTCAGGAAACAGAGGTAGTCGCCCGTTGCCAGGTGGATGCCTTTGTTCATGGCATCATACAGTCCTTTGTCCGGTTCGCTGACAAGCAGGGTGATACGGTCGCGATACCTTTCGGCAATGGCGAGGGTGCGGTCTTTGGATGCACCGTCTATGATGATGTACTCTACATGGTGGTAGGTTTGTGAGATAACGCTCTGTATCGTGTCTTCCAATACGGCCTCGGCATTGTAGGTCACGGTGATGATGCTGAACGTGGGTGTGGGACGGTTATGCATGTCTTCCGGTTATTTTGTTATAAACGTCGATGTATCTTTTGGCAATGGCACTTTCCGAATAATTAGAAACGGCTTTCCGGCAGGCTTGCTCGGAGAGGGTGGTATATTCGGGCTCGGTCAGTATCCAGTAGATGCCGTTGGCAAAATCCTCGGCTGATTTGTATTGTGCCACGTAGCCGTTGTGCAGATGGTCTATCATCTCCGGTATGCCGCCTACGTTGAATCCTACGCAAGGGATACCGCAGGACATGGCTTCCATAATGGTGTTCGGCAGGTTCTCTTCCAGCGATGAGGTGACGAAGAGGTCGACGGCGTTGTAGATATCTACCAACTGATGTTCATTGCTGACGAAGTCGAGCGGATAAACCTTAAAAGGCAACATATTCTGTAACTGTTGCGACTGGTTGCCAAAGGCCACTACACCCAGTTGGTCTTTCAGTTCCGGATGCTTCTCTGCCAAGAGTTTGCAGGCTTTAATCATGTATTCCACTCCCTTCCGGGTATCCATTATCTTCACTGAACCGAACAGAACCAGTTTGCTGTCCTGCGGAAGCCTGCATTTCTCCCGTGCGGCTTTTTTGCTGTGCGGCTTGAAGAGATTGGTGTTGATAGGATTGGGGATACTGGTAATGGCATGTCCGCTGAAAAGGGCACTCTTCCGGGCGCGTTCTTCCAGCCAGTGGCTACAGGCTACAAAGTTGATATGACGGCCCTCATATAACTTTTGCTTTTTGAGAAAGATGCGGTGGGAGAGGTCTTTCTTCCGGCTTCCGTTGTGGATGAAGGGGCAATGATGACACTCCTCTTCGTAATGCGTACATCCGCCGGAGTAGTGGCAGATGCCGGTACAGGGCCACATATCGTGCATGGTCCAGACTACGGGCTTGCCCGAAGCCAGAATTTTCTCGATGTTCTTTAAAGAAAGCATCCCCTGGTTGATCCAGTGGAGATGTATGATGTCCGCTTGCTGAAACTCCGGCAAGTTGGTGATGTCCGTGCCGGCGTTGGCAATGTCTACGGCGAAGAGGTGGTTTCTGTTGAAATGGTTGGCTTTCCAGATAACGATTCGCTCCCATACGAACTTCCATACCATGCGCAGGTTGTGGGGCAACTCCACTACGGTGATCTGTTCGGTCTGTTTGTCGCGCACCAATAGCTTGGCTTTGATGCCGTTATTCTTGAGGGCTTCCATGAGGCGGCTTGCGGCTACGGCGGGGCCGCCTATCTTTTCTGTTGTATTGATAAGTAGTATTCTCATTGTGTTACCTTTCTTCTGATTAAGTTTTGGTAGAGATTGAGATATTGCTTTGCAACGACTTCACCGGAGTATTTCCTGAATACTTCGCTTCGCATATTTTCTTTGGAGATGGCTGTCCGGGCTTCGGATATTCCCCATCGGATGCCTTCTGCCAGGCTGTCGGCAGAGAGGTAGTCGGCCAGGAAGCCGTTCTCTTTGTGGCGGATAATGTCGGCCTGTCCGCTGTTGCCGAAAGAAACCGGAATGCAACCACAGGCTTGGGCCTCGATCAGAGTCTGGCCGAATGTCTCATAGAAAGAGGCGGATACGGTGACGTCTGCGGCGGAATATAGTTGCGAGAGTTTGTTTGTATCGCCTATTCGTCCCAGATAGGTGTAGCTGACGGGGATGGAGTTGAGAAGTTTCTCCGGATATTTGATCTTGCCGAATAGTGCCAGATGAAGTTTTTCCTGCGGGAATTGCTTCTTTTCAATCAATAACCGGATGGCCTGGAGCAGATATTCCACTCCCTTGATCGGATCGTCGATGCGGGCGGCTCCGAACAGAATGATATGTTTATCGGGCAGGGACAGTTCCTTTCGGGACAGTTCTTTGTCCATCATTCGGAAGTCGGTGGGCGAGAGTGTATTAGGGATCACAGATACAGGTTTCTCTTTAAGTAGGGTGCTTTGCTGTATTTGTGAGGAAAGCCATGTGCTGACTGCGACGATATTCAGGGGGCTGGCATGACCGAATAGTTTTTGTTTCTTCTTGAATACCCGGTGCGCCAGATCGTTGTTGCCTGGGAAGCGCAGGAAGCGGCAGTTTCTGCATTCGCTTTTGAAGAGGGTGCAGGTATGGGCATGGTGGCAGATGGCGGTACATTCCCACATATCGTGCAGGGTCCAGACAACGGGCTTGCCCGATTCGAAGATTTCCTGTATATTGTTCAGTGAAAGCATTCCCTGGTTTATCCAGTGGAGGTGTATGATGTCGGCTTCCCGGAAGGCAGGCAGTTTGGTGACGTTGAAGCCTGTATTGGCTATGGAGACGGTAAAGAGATTCTTCCGGCTGAAGAGATTATTCGTCCAGATAACCAGTCTTTCCCAGAGGAAAGTGCATTTCTTTTGCCAGTCTTTGCCTACAGGGATCACCTGTTTCGATTGGCTTTCCTTGTGCAGGACGAGCATCTTCACGTCTGTTCCCGCTGTATGGAGCGATTCCATCAGGCGTCTGGCGGCAATGGCGGCTCCGCCTGTTTTCTCGGACGTATTGATTATAAGTACTCTCATGTTGCGGAATGTTTTGGCAAAAGTACAGCTTTTACCGCTTTCTATCCACAAATTCGCGGTTTTTTTAGCCAGTAACCGCTAAAGTATCTATCTTTGCAGGAGAATAAATTAGCTACAAGTTACAGGCTACGAGCTACGAGTGACTGCGTTGTGATTGGAGGGGAAAGATTCTGTTTATAAGTGTTCAAGAGGATGATTACGGGACACAAGTGTTTGATTTGTACCGTGCAAGTGTTGTGGAAATGTATTGCAGGTGTTACGTAAATGTATTGCAAGTGTTGCAAATGAACCGAATAAGCGTTGTGAATCTGCCGTTTAAATGATGCCACATGGTAGGGCGAATAATTGTTCGCAGGTAGTCTGAAAGTACTTGGTATTTATAGTTCATAAACTATAGCTCGTAACTTTTATAACAATATGGGAGAAAAAGGTTTGAAATGGTTGGAACAGCTTTGGCAGTGCTTCCTCAGTATAGTGAAAATCCTGTTGCAGTCCAAGTGGCGCACGCGCTTGCCGTCTTCTTTCAGTAATCCGGATGAATTGCTGATATTGGCTAACGGCCCTTCGCTGAACCGCACGGTAGAAGATTCGACGGATTTCATCAAGGGAAAAACCTTGTTGGCAGTGAACTTCTGTGTAAGTTCTCCTATGTTCGAGCGTCTCCGCCCCGAACTTTATCTGATTGCAGACCCGCTGTTCTGGATCGTTCCCGAGAAGCGTATACAGCTTTTCAAGACAATGGCCGAGAAGACTACCTGGGATATGAACTTCTTTGTCCCTGCCCGTGCCCTGAAGAATAAAGAATGGCAACCCTTATTGGCGGGTAACCCCCACATCAAGCTCTATGTTTATAATACAACGCCTATCGAAGGCTTCCAGGGTTTCTGCAACTGGATATTCCGCAAAGGCTGGGGCGTTCCCCGTCCGCATAACGTGCTGATACCTTCTATCGCTATGGGATTGCGCCTGCCTTTCAAGAAAATCTATTTGGCAGGTGCTGACCATTCCTGGTTGCCGGAGATCACCGTAACGGACGACAACGTAGTACTGATGCACCAAAAGCACTTCTACGACCAGAATAAATCGCAGGCCGAAACCGTGAAACAGGAAAACTTGAACAGTGCCCGGCTCCACATTATTCTCTATCACATGCACGTAGCCTTCAAGTCCTATTTTATACTCGAAGCCTACGCACGCCGGCTGGGTAAGGAAATTATCAATGTCACTCCCGGCTCTTATATCGACGCTTTTAAACGGATGAAATTATGAAAGATGGAATAATCATTCAGGCACGCACCGGTTCTACCCGGCTGCACAACAAGATTCTGCTCCCCTTCTATGGCGAACAGCGCATCATCGACATTCTGATAGCCAATATCAAACAGGCTTGTCCGGACAAATGTATTGTACTTGCCACCACCAATCGCCCGCAGGACGATGTGCTTGCCGAAACCGCCCGTCAGGCGGGTATCCTTAGTTTTCGTGGCGACGAGGACAATGTACTCGACCGCTTTATCCGTGCTGCCGAAGTTTTCGGTATCAACCGCTTTATCCGTGTTTGTTCGGATAATCCGTTCCTTCGTCCCGAAACTTTCAATACCTTCTTTGCCGAACACAATTTCTGTCCGGCAGATTATATTGCCTATGGCTTTGCTGATGGGCGTCCTACCATCAAATCCCATTTGGGCTTATATTCCGAGTTGACAACGATTGACGCTCTGCGTCGTGCCGCCGTTTCTACGCAAGAGAAACTTTACATCGAGCATGTCACTATCTATCTCTATACGCATCCCGAAAAATTCAAGGTGCGTCTGCTTCCGTTGCCGGCTGAGTTGGAAGGGCGTTTCGATCTTCGTTTCACTCTCGATACGATGGAAGACTTCACCTTGCTACAGGAACTTTATGCCACCTTCCATGAGAAGACCGACCGTAGTGTGCATGCCCTGTTGCAACTGGTGCAATCGCATCCCGACTATCGTGCCAGAATGTTGGAGAATATTGCAAGAAATGAAAAATAGCCCATGTATACCTTCTACCGTCGTGCAGCCAAGTGTAATTCGTAATTTATAATTCGTAAATGAATAGTACTTATATAATAGGAGAAATCGGACAGAACCATAACGGTTCCGTCGATATAGCCAAACTGATCGTAGACCTGGTGTCCCGCCCTGTTCGTGAAGAAGTGTTCAATATAGAACTTCGTCCGATGGATGCGGTGAAATTGACTAAACGGGATTTGAATGAAGAACTGACGGACTCACAGATGAACCGTCCGTATGATTCTCCCCATTCTTTCGGACGTACCTATGGCGAACATCGTGCTTTTCTGGAGCTGACGGACGAGGAACACTTCGAAGTGTATAGGCACGCCAAGTCTTTAGGGCTTGATTTCGTGGAAACACTTTGCTCCAAAGGCTGCCTCTCTTTGCTGAAACTCTTCACGCCTGACCGTCTGAAAGTGGCAAGCCGCGATCTTACCAACCTGCCGTTGCTGGAAGTGATGGCTGAAACCAAGATACCCATTATTCTGTCTACCGGCATGGCAGGCAGAAAAGAACTGGATGATGCTTTGGAGGTGATTACCCGTTATCATAACAACATATCTATCTTGCATTGCGTATCCCAGTATCCTACCCAGCCTGATAATCTGAATCTGAAGACTATCACCTATCTGAAACAGCACTACGGGCAGTATTGCATCGGCTTCTCCGACCATACCATCGGTATTGCCGCTCCTATCGTTGCCGTGGGTATGGGTGCGGAAATCATAGAGAAGCATGTCACCATCGACCGCCGTATGAAGGGAACCGATCAGCAAGGTTCTCTTGGCCCCGACGGTGTGAACCGCATGATACGTGATATCCGTATTGCCGAACGTTGGCTGGGAAAAGAAGAACTGTATATCGACTCTTCCGTTACCTCAGCAAAGGTGAAACTGGAGCGTTCCATTGCAACGAATAAGACGCTGCATCCCGGAGATATCATTACCGAACAAGATATCCATCTGTTGAGTCCCGGTGACGGCTTTAAGTGGGTGGAGCGTGCGAAAGTGGTAGGGCATAAAGTACTGAAAGAAATTCCCCGGAATGAGATTATCTATCCGGATGTCATCCGATAATTTATGAAACTCTTAGGCATAGTCATCTTATATTATCCGGATGATGCGGTAGTAAAGAATATCGCTACCTATCTTGCTCAACTGGATGAATTGATGTTGTGGGATAATACTCCGGCAACAGATCGCAGGGATCTGGATTTGGATTCTTTGGGAGACGGGAGAGGGAAAATCATTCTGGATGGTTGCGGTGAAAATCTGGGCATTGGTTCTGCGCTGAATAAGGCGGTGGCGTATGCCCGTGCAAATGGATTTACGCATCTGCTGACCTTGGATCAGGATAGCTGTTTCGGTGAGCGAAACTTCGAAAGCTACCTTCGGGCAATCCGTAGCTATGGTGAGGACAAGGCTGCCATTTTCTCTACCAATTATTTCATTAAATCCCAGCAAACCACCATGTATCCGCCAACGGACTCTGTGGATGAAGTGTATTCGGCAATGACTTCGGGAAGTATATATCCGGTTAGCCTGTTCGATACTTTGGGCGACTTTATGGAATCCCTCTTTGTCTGGGGAGTGGATTGTGAGTTTTGTTGGAGGGCTAAAAGGAAAGATATTCCCGTTTTATGTTTCAAGAATATTCTGTTGACACACGATTTGGGTTATCAGAAGAAGAAAAGGCGTTTGCTGGGAAAAGAAGTATTTCCTAATGAATACGGTCCGGCCCGTTCCTACTATAATGTGCGCAATGGTATTCTCCTGCATCGTCTGTATCCAGAGGCGTTGAATTTGAAGTCGCATTTGCGCTATCATTTTTATAAGCGTGTGGTTTTTATCATACTGTATGAGCGGCAGAAGTTCAGTAAGTTGTGGGCATTGCTGTGTGGCTATCGCGATGGGCTGAGGGGAAAGAGTGGGAAGTGGAAATAAATGATTGTATCATCTGAATAAAAAGAAAAAACTATGTTACCAAAGTTAGTGATTACTGATATTGATGGTGTGTGGACTGATGGTGGAATGTACTATACCGAACAGGGCGATGTGATGAAATGCTTCTCCGTGAAAGACGGCTGGGGAGTTATTTTCCTTCGCAAGCTGAATATACCTGTAGCCATTATGACGGGTGAGAATACGCAGATTGTTCAGAAGCGTGCTGATAAACTGAAGATAGATTACTGCTACCTGGGGGTGAAAGATAAAGTGGCACAGGCGGAAGAATTATGTCGTGAGTTGGGCATTACGTTGCAGGATGTTGCCTTCATCGGTGATGATGTGAACGACTTGGCTCTGCTCCGTAAGGTTGGATTCAGCGCTTCCCCCAGTAATACACCGGATTATGTGAAACGTGAGGTCGATTACGTCACTGCACAACATGGGGGCTTTGGTGCCTTTCGTGAGTTTGTGGAGAAACTGCTTTCTGATAATGGGATGCTTGAAGGAGTGCTTCAGCAGTTTCTATCCTGAGGTTTTTTCCCTACTTTGTAGACCTTGATTTCCCGGAAAGAGGTAGGTGTCGTATAAGTACCTATTATAATGGAAACAGTTTTATTTGTCATTTTTGCGTGTCTCTAAGATTGTTCAATAGCTTTGATAATTTCTTCTTTTTCCGGTGTGGAGAATGTACAGGGGTAGCTTTGCATACCTTGTACCGCTTTCAATCCTTTCTGAGTATATCTCCAGTCAGCCAGCCTGTTTACCCAACGTAACAGGGGATGCTTATGAGTGAATTCCATAATCTTCCTTTTGCCAGAGATTTCGGCAGTGTCTTTAGGCATATCGCTGATGCTGCAAATAAAGGAGAAAGCATCTTCAAGCGTATCACCTTCCCGGGCTGCCAGTAATTCTGATAACGCCAGAAGGAAACCTTGATATTCCTCCCGATATTTATGAGAGGTTTTGATAACTGAAACAGGTACGGTGGTTTCCGTGGCGGAACCTCTGATACGCTCGCGGGCACTGTAGAAATAGGGTAGTGTAGCATATTTGCCGAAGATAAGCGCAGCATGGTTAAAGAACTCTTCAGCCAGGAAAAGGTTGCGGAAACGCAGGCTTCCGTCCGGGTTGAAACAAGCTGCATACATCCTCTGAAAAGCTTGTGTCCGGATGACGGAGTAGAGTAATGAGGCATACATGTTCTTCTCTTGTAAAAGTCTTTCCCGGGGAGTATCACCCGTTACTTGTTTATCGAAGTAGCGGATATAGCGAGGGTAGAATGATATTTTCCCTTTATGGGGAGTGAAGGTCAGGTAATGTCCCTGTGCAGTGCTGTAATCTGGGTGTTCGTCTAGAAAGGCGGTCATCTGCGCAATGCCGGAGGGAACAGCGAAATCATCATCAGCGCAATAAAGTACATAGGGTGTACTAATCATCGGAAGCACTTCTTTCAGCTTCAACAGGAAATGTAGTTTAGGACGGTGCAGATAAGTGATGTCCGGGTACTTCTCCGCATCGGCAAACGGATGGTCGGATGAGTCGGGAACAAGAACCTTGATATCTGTGCGGCTATAGTAGTCGAGCAATCTGCGCAAGCGCTCGGGACGGTTGTGCGCAGGGATGATTACAGTTACATTTTGCAGTGTCATTATTGTATGGTTTTCTTTTTAAATAGATATTGAAGACTTTCCCTGAATACGGTCGACTTCAGGCTCCACATCAGGAATATGTAGAGTGAGGCAGCTAAAGCGATTTTCACCAGTAAGGAAAGATAGATGTTCTTCACATAACCTGCCACCCAGTAAGTAAAAGTCATTACGGCTACAGATATAATGAGATAGGGAGCTATATCCTTCAGTGTATTAAGCAGGGAAATTCCGATATGTTTATGGGCAAAATAATGCCAGATGAGTAGCCAGAAGATATTGGCTGCTGTATAGACTATCAGCATGATATTCAGACCGTACGGGTAACTACCCCACACGCATAATAGCTGGAAGATGCCCAGTGCGATGGTGTTCCACATATATACGTTCGGCCGGCCGATGCTATTCATCAGGTTGGAGTAAAGAGTTGAAATAGGCATGAAGGCTCCCCATACGCACAGTATCTGCATGACGGGGACACAGGGTAGCCATTTCTCTGTAATGCTTATTACGATCAGTTCCTGAGAAACAATGGCGAGCCCCAACATAGCGGGGAAACTGACAAAGGCGGTGAAGCGCATCAGCTTGCGGAATATGTTTTGCAATCGTTGCCTGTCCTCCGAGGCTTCCCTGAACACAGGTTGCCCTACACTGTTTATCATTCCGAAAATGGTGGAATATCCCATCGTCGTCCACTTGCTTCCCTGTGAGTAGTAACCGGCTTGCTGGATGGTGTAGAAACGTCCCAGCAATGCGGAGAAGATGTTGTTATTGATATGAGTGAAGAGCGAGGTAAAGAGTAATTTACTGCTGAAAGGCAATAATTCCAGCAATGGGTGAAAGCGGAACGAAAAAGTAGGCCGCCAGGGAGAGAATATCCAAAGCAGGATAGTGTTGGTGCTGACATACACAACGGTCTGTACGGCAATTCCCCAGTATCCCCAGCCATGGTAGGCACAACTGACACCTGTAATACCCGAAATGAGAATGGCGGCTATCTGTATCTGACTACGCTCTTTCACCATGAGATTACGGAAAAAATAGGCCGTAGGGGCAGTACCGAAACTTCCGATGAAGAAACTCAGAAATTGGAAACGGGCCAGCCGGGTAAGCTCGGGTGTATGGTAGAAATCGGCGATGAAAGGAGCACAAAGAAAAAGTATGAGGTAAAGTGATGCGCCGATACTGATGTTGAACCAGAATACGGAATTATATTCCTCATGCTTTACCTCTTTCTTATTGACAAGTGCCAGGATGAAGCCACTCTCCGAGAAAATTCCGGCCATGGCGGAGAAGATGGTCAATACGGCCACCATGCCATAGTCTGTTGTGGATAACAACCGAGCAAGGAATATGCCGAAGACGAGGTTTAGCAGTTGCATGGCGCCGTTGCCTATTCCGCCCCAGAATAATCCTTTTGCAGTTTTCTCTTTGAGTGATGCTTCTGTCATTCCTTGTTCGATTTATGATTAAGATATCATTTAATTGCGTTTAAATTATCCGCATTAAGAAACCAATCCGAGTGTATGCCTTTGGATACATTTCTAATCTTATCCTGCTTCCTCAGTTTGGTAAGTAGGTTTCTGACTTTTGAGTGTTTTTGGCTTTCGCTCAATACATCTGGCAACTTATTCCAAAGTAATTCTGTTATTTCCTTTTTTGTAAGCGTACCGTGTTCAGTGAGTGCTTTTAAAATTAAATCACAATAATAACTGTCCTCAAATCCTTTATTGTTGGAATAGGCTGTTTTCTGATCTAATTGCTGAGCAACCGGTTTTGCTATAAATAGGTTCGGCTTTCTTCCTTCAATAAGCTTTTGATAATGATTCGCCATCGCGCCCATAATAGTGTCCTTTATAAGAAGTCGGGATTCCTTTAGGGGCTGCCGGAATTTGAAACATGATAACTCTTTTCCCTTGATACATGATTTCATGTATTTCCGTAAAAGTAATGCCACAGTTGGTCCCTTCGGCTATTTCTCTTTTTAGGGCGTCAAGCGAGGGACGTGTCGGTTTATATGAGCTGCCTAAAACAGCGTGAGTCTTATCATGAATGCCGAATAACAACCACGCAAATTCTTCCTGGCCAAGATTGGCTTCGTTGCTACGTGCAGATATGAGTTCTTGAGTTGTCATTCGGCATTAAGATTATTTTTACTTCACTTCGCTACCCGGCTTCACCTCCTTCATGGTTGTAACTACGGAGAGTGAACCGTCAAAGTTCTCGGCAGAGAGGATCATACCTTCGCTGACGATGCCTTTCAGCTTACGCGGAGCAAGATTGGCAATGAAACATACTTGTTTGCCTACCAATTCTTCCGGATTGTAGTGCTGTGCGATACCACTGACGATAGTACGGTTTTCCAGTCCGTCGGCAATCTTGAATTGCAGTAATTTATCGGCTTTGGGAACTTTCTGACATTCCAATACGGTGCCCACACGAATATCCAGCTTCATGAAGTCGTCGAATTCGATATTCGGGCGGATAGGATTGGCTTTGTGGTTGGCTTCCTCATTAGCCTTTTTCGTATCGAGCAACTTCTGTACCTGTGCTTCAATAACGCTGTCTTCTATCTTTTCGAAAAGCAATTCAGGAGTAGCCAACTGGTGTCCGGCCGGCAATAAATTAGTGCTGCCCAAAGTAGCCCAGTCGAAGCTGTCCATGTTCAGCATATTGCGTAGTTTTTCGCTGCTGAACGGTAGGAATGGTTCGAATGCAATGGCAAGATTGGCAACCAGTTGCAGGGAGATGTTCAGGATAGTGGCTACACGATCCATATCCGTTTTGGCAATCTTCCAGGGTTCGGTATCTGCCAGATATTTGTTTCCGATACGGGCCAGGTTCATGGCTTCCTTCTGTGCATCACGGAACTTGAATACATCCAGTAACTTTTCTACTTCTGCTTTTACATCAGAGAATTCTTTCAGTGTTTCGCGGTCGTACTCTGTCAATTCACCGGCAGCGGGTACTACACCATCGAAATACTTCTTGGTGAGTTGCAGGGCACGGTTCACAAAATTACCGTAAACGGCTACCAATTCATTGTTATTGCGTGCCTGGAAATCTTTCCAGGTGAAATCATTGTCTTTAGTTTCAGGCGCATTGGCTGTCAGCACATAGCGAAGCACATCCTGCTTGCCGGGGAAGTCTACCAGGTATTCGTGCAACCATACGGCCCAATTGCGTGAAGTCGAAATCTTGTCGCCTTCCAGATTCAGGAATTCATTGCTCGGTACGTTATCAGGCAGAATAAAGCTTCCTTCTGCTTTCAGCATGGCAGGGAATACGATGCAGTGGAATACGATATTATCTTTACCGATGAAGTGAATCAGACGGGTTTCGGGATCTTTCCACCAGGTTTCCCAAGTGTCAGGCAGCAACTCTTTTGTGTTGCTGATGTAGCCGATAGGGGCATCAAACCATACATACAGTACCTTTCCTTCTGCTCCTTCTACGGGTACAGGAATACCCCAATCAAGGTCACGGCTTACCGCACGGGGTTGCAGGCCCATGTCAAGCCAGCTTTTGCACTGACCGTATACATTGGGACGCCATTCTTTATGATCTTCCAGAATCCATTGGCGCAACCAGCTTTCATGTTGGTCAAGCGGCAAATACCAATGCTTCGTTTCGCGCATTACGGGCTTACTTCCGCTGATGGCGCTTTTCGGATTAATCAGGTCTGTGGGGCTGAGGCTCGTACCGCACTTTTCGCATTGGTCACCGTAGGCACCTTCTGCATGGCAGTGGGGACATTCGCCTGTGATATAGCGGTCGGCAAGGAAAGTCTTGGCTTCCTCGTCGTAATACTGCATGCTGGTTTTTTCGATAAAATCGCCTTTATCGTACAGCTTACGGAAGAATTCCGAAGCGGTGTCGTGATGAGTTTTTGAACTTGTGCGGCTGTATACATCAAATGAGATGCCGAACTCTTTAAAAGACTCTTTGATAAGCGTATGATAACGGTCTACTATATCTTGCGGTGTTACGCCTTCTTTCTTGGCGCGTATTGTGATGGGTACTCCGTGTTCGTCCGAACCTCCGATAAAGATTACATCTTCTTTTTTCAGTCTCAGATAGCGGACGTAGATATCAGCGGGTACATAAACTCCTGCCAGATGTCCGATATGAACCGGGCCGTTAGCGTAGGGCAATGCCGACGTAACGGTAGTGCGTTTGAATTTCTTTTCCATTGTGATATATGTATCTCTTTTGTTATGAGCGCATTTTGGTGTGCAAAGATAACGGTTTTCCACTCAAAGAAAAAGAGAAGACAATGAAATGTCCAATGATGTATTCAAAAAGATTCAGAAATTGTGTGTCGGTTATTGATTGCAATACCGTAGAATCGCTTTTTCTATTTCGGTTTTCTTCTTTTCATCTTTCACAAAATCACTTATTAAAAATATATGAGTGGTAGATTGTCCGATTCCGATTAAAGTTCCCACCTGATTATTAATTTCTTTAATCCACTTGTCAAAGCCCATGATTTTATCGCCTTCGGCAACAAAATGTGACGGGTTTCCTCCATTTGCTTTAAAATGAATATTTACTTTACTGCATTCCTCAAAAATTGGGTTTACATCCAGAGGATAACGAGATGCATTAAAATAGTTGGTGTAAGCTTGAACCCGCTTCCTAAAATCCACATCAGATAGCATATAGCTATATTGAGCAACATAAGAAAGAGAGGTATATCCCCCCAAGAGTACATCGGTAAGAACATGGGTACCATATTTTTTCACTATCTCATCCCCGTTACTCTTCTCTAAATCATTCAGGAACTCTTTAGACAAGAAAAAACACAAATAATGTGGCCAAACATGGGGAAGGGTATATCTGCTGGTAGGGTGAAAACATTCCGCTTTGTGAAAATAGTTGCCTTGCAAGTTTTCCTCTATATTTCCTATATCTTCGGTAAATAGCCTAAGAACATCATCCCCTATCTTTGTTTCCACTTGGCTATTTAAATAGATATTATCTATATATTTATTCAAGTCTCGATTTTCACTTATAACCCAACCTCCCCCATTGTAAAGCAAAAATATTTCTACTGTAGAATAAGGGTATAGTTTAATTGGTTCCTGCTTTACATAATCATATCCGTCACCTGCTAACAGACGTTCTACATCAATAACTTTGCCTTTTACATTTATATATCCCTTTATGGTACTCTTTTTACAGTCAAATCCTCTGCCCAATAAGTCTATGTAATCATAGGTTTTATCGTTCGTTACTGTTTCTATAAATACTTTTATATCAACAGGATCTTTCTCTACTACAGTCGGCGGTTCGATTTCTGGTTCCGGTTCCGGTTCCGAAAAATCACATCCACTCCAAAGCAGTAACAGTACCCCAAATAAAGTGTAGTTCAGTCTCATATTTTAATTTTTATATTGACAGTGATAAAAAGCGATAAATTGGGTGCTTCATCGAGTTTCCCCTTCTATGTCATATCCTTCATCGTTAGAAGCTATGCAATTGATGTTATATTCGTTGTTAATCCCTTTCATTCTCAGCCAGTGAGCCTTAGGAGGAGGAGCCGATCTTGTTGTTTCGAATAAACCTAAGTTTAAAACAGCGTCCAACATATACAACGCTACATAGTCGCTTTCTCCTATATCATAAACCTCCGTAGCCTCATTGCCATCATCCTTCTTATAGGCGAGTGAGAGGTAGTATTTCTTCTCGGATTTGTATATTGAATATAGCCCTTTTGCAATGTCCACATCTTGAACGGTTATGCGAAATGAGCGCTTTTCATCCTCTTTGAACCATAAAAAGCCGCCTTCTTTCAATAAAGGGTGATTGCTTTCACGTATGATGGTTCCGATTTCATTGTCTACAACTTCTGCTTTTATAATAATACTGGTGTGGCAAATGTTATCTGTTATTTCAATAGTTGCTTTACCTTTCTGAATCGGTTTTATGACTATGTTGCCATATTCCCCGTCTTCATAGATATATGCTTCAGCTATATCAGAGTTCAAGTTATTTATACTATAATCCATATTACCGCTTAATATTTTTATTCTTCCCCAAAATGCTTTTGCTATTTTTATATCTTGTTTTTCAATGGTGAAATCAAGATAATGTTCATCGGATGAGCAAGAATACAGAACCGGTATTAATATCAGGAAAAAGAAATGCGATAGTTTCATCATAATTAGGGTGTTTATAAAGTTTGTATAGATTGACGTTTACTTCATAATTAATAAAGTACCACGCAAATGTATAAAATTAATTTGTATAAAGTCTAAATTTATGGCTTATTTCTGAGTTCAAAATTTTTCTGAATTCTGAGTTTGTCTAAGAAGGGTGATTGAATATAAGTTTGTATATTTTTCTTGTAATTATATTTGTCGAAATTTATCATGTATTTGCTCTGCATTTCTCTTTAACTTTTAGATTAATTTCATACATTTGCATGCTTGATCTGATAACTCAGTATTGTTATTCAACCATTTTATATAGTTATTTATACGAATCTTTTTTTGCAATGAAACAAAACAACTTTTTAAATTCCCTCACTAAAGAAGAACTGATAAAACTCATCGAAGCCTATTCCAAAAATTGGTTGGCTATGGATGGCGTGTGGTTCCAATCAATAGAACGGAAATTTGGAATGGATGAAGCCATGCATCACGATAGGGAGGCATGGAAATCTTTCACGATAACAGAGGCGAGAAGAATAAAACAATTCCTCGGATTACCGGAACATGCAGGACTGGAGGGCTTGGCAAAAGCCTTGCAGCTACGTTTTTATGCGAATATAAATAATGATGAGATTATTCTGGGGAAAGACAATAAAACTTTGGTGTATCGCACGCTTGAATGTCATGTGCAAACAGCCCGCAAACGAAAACAGATGGAGTATCATCCTTGTAAATCGGTAGGTATAATTGAATATAGCGGTTTTGCTAAAACAATAGATGAACGCATTACTTGCGAATGCCTTAGCTGCTATCCGGATATTACCGATAATAGCTGCTGTTGCGCCTGGCAGTTTACTTTGAATGAGTAATACGGAGAATTTCATTTTAGAGTATAGAAGCATGAGGTAGTAAAGAAGTTTCTCAGATATGGAATGCCGGCAATTATGGCATACAGTTTCCGGGGTTTTAATCGGAATTTTATTTCATAATGAGGATTTATGAAGAACAGTTGCCTATCTATAATTGTAATGTGCTTCTCATGCACTAATTTTTCAAATAATTCTATTGAGGTTTTAGTTTCCTTTATAGAGAGAAGTTCTTCAATACAACCGGTGCTCTCACCGCCAAACTTCAAAATGCCTTTATATATAGGTGCTGGCAGTAAATGAATGAAAGGGAAGTGGGAAATTATTTTGCTTTTGCATATCTGCTGATGTCCTCCAAAAGGCATTTGCCACGCGGGAAACGACATAAAGATAATCCCTTCAGAATTAATGTATTTGGGAAGATTTGATAAGAATGTCGCTTTGTCCTTTATATGTTCTATAACATCGTGACAAATGATTAAGTCGAATTTATGTTCAAGTCCTTTCAATTTGAAAATATCCGAGGCAATGAAATTCCCTTTTATTTGTCTTTCTTCAAAAAACAGGATGGCATCTTTTATTCTTCCTGCTGATAAGTCGACTCCTGTCGTGTTGCATCCCAGTTCGGTGAAAGGTAATAAATTACCTCCATCTCCGCACCCTATTTCTAAAATATTCATTCCCTTTTTAATCTTTTTGTATTTTGATATATATGGAATGTAATATTTCCTGCTTGTTATGGAAAGTTCCTCAAAATACAATCTTCTGTTTTTCTGTCGTTCTTGCATGATATTTATATTAAGTTTGTTTTTTAGATTCTATCGGGTTTATGCGACTGTTAATTTAATATGTTGTCTTGTCCAAAAAAGAAACGGGAAAAGTGCAGTTTATCCATGCTCCATGCTATCGCTATGCATCCATTTATGGTAACAATGACAGATATCACCATGAAAAGCATTCCGGTGGAATCAAAGAATAGGAAGGGTAGGAAAAGCTTGCATAAAATTGTAAAAATGGGGGAGAACAGGAATATGACAAGAGTGTTCCTGCCTATAAAATAAGAGTATTCTTTGATATCTTTAGGCAGATAGTTGTGCGCATATAATGATATAATGATGACCAGATAAGTAATTGCAATGCCTGCTAATGTACCTCTGTCCAGATTGTCAGGGAAGTAGCATAGTAACATAATAGGAATAAGGGCTAAAAAAGAGGGCTGAAAGATTTGAGTGAATGGTAATTTACTTTGTTTGATAATGATTCCTGCAAGGAAATAAATGGCATTGGCAAATACTATGAGTCCACCCCAGTATGCGGTAGCAAATAAACCAAGGCCAAGCAATATCAACTGTGATATTGTTTTCATGTGAGTATAACGGAAGGCCAGATAATGTAGGAGACTGCAAATAATCAAGGTGTGAAGATACCAGTAGGGACCTAATGGTTTTATAAATATCTTGTGTAATAATATAATTGGAGTAACTTCTGGTATACTTTCCCTGACCGGTAAGATATGTGACATAATTACGTAGCCTGCCTCCATGCACATGTATGGAACAAAAATCCAGAATAGTTTCCTTACAAAACTTCTGATGTCTTTCTGAACATTATCCAGATAACCGGATATGATTAAGAAAGCGGACATATGGAATGTATATACGATTTGCTTTATATAAGGATACTTATCGCCAATGTATACCAGATGGAAAACGATCATTAGGAGGATAAAGATGCTTTTCAGATAGTCCAGTTCTTTAATTCTGTGTTCCATAGTTTGAGTTTTATATACGCTCACATGAGTGGAGTCGCGATAGTGAAAAGGTAATGATAAGTGATTGCTTGATTAGTTTCATGTATTCGTTTGTTTTTGTTGTTAATGCTTTAATACATACAAAAATAGGTAGCTTTTTATAAAAAACAGGATAATAAAACTTCTTTATGATAATGTAACTATATTTTAAAATATATATAAGTCTTGTGTAAACTCGATGTGAGTTATATCCGAATCGTACCCGAACCGTATCTGGGCCGTACCTGCTCCGTACCTTCTTCGGTCAGAGGTACCTCTATATGGAGAAGCTACGGAGTTGGTACGGAGCAAGTACGGCTCAGGTTATGCTGGATAGTCTTTTGATCTGTTCTTATTTCAGAGTATAAAGACGTTAAAAGTCCGTACTCCTTTGCTTTATCTGTAATTTCTTTGGAACTTTGCATTGCATAAATGGTGTAATGTAAAATATGTAATGAACTGGATGGAGACTCAGGAAATGAAACATACTATTAAAGTCATTGCTTTCGATGCAGACGATACTCTTTGGAGCAATGAACCTTTTTTTCAGGAGGTGGAACGAAAGTATACGGAGCTATTAAGTGAATATGGTAACGCAAAGGAGATTTCGGTAGAACTGTTTAAAACAGAAATGGAAAATCTGGAATGTTTGGGCTATGGTGCCAAAGCGTTTACTATTTCAATGGTTGAGACTGCTTTGCGGGTGAGTGAACGGAAGGTGCCAGCAGATAAGATACAACAGATTATTCTTTTAGGTAAATCTCTACTTCAGATGCCGATTGAGTTGCTGTCCGGTGTGGAAGAGACTTTGAAAGCTCTGAAGGAGCAAGGCCGTTATCGTCTGGTAGTGGCTACGAAAGGTGACTTGTTGGATCAGGAACGTAAATTGCACCGCTCCGGGCTGACCTCTTATTTTGATCATATTGAAATAATGTCTGATAAGACGGAGAAAGAATATACCCGTCTGCTACAAATCCTTCAAGTCGCTCCGGAAGAATTCATGATGATTGGTAATTCCTTGAAATCCGATATTCAACCGGTACTGGCTATTGGAGGATATGGGGTACACATTCCTTTTGAGGTGATGTGGCAGCATGAGGTGGTGGATACATTCGCTCATCCCAGATTGAAACAGATGAAAAGTCTGATGGAACTGATGGACTGGCTTTAATGATGCAGGTTAAATATTCGCATCTATTTGCTTTATCCGATATTTATTCCGTATTTTGTGTTACATAAAAAGTGTAACGTAAAATATGTAATGTCGCTTATGAAACCTCAGAAGATGCAACCCCGGAATCCTTTTTTAGTGTATGGTTATGCGAACCCTCGTTATTTTTGTGACCGTGAAGCTGAAACACAACAGATGTTGTCGGCTTTGGAGAATGAACGGAATCTGACATTGATAGCGCCTCGGCGTATGGGTAAGACGGGATTGATAAAAAATGTCTTCTATACCCTGCAAGAGGAGAAACCGGAAGTTGTCAGTTTCTATATGGATATTTTTGCAACGCGCGATTTAGCTTCTTTCGTTCGCCTGCTGGCAAAAACCGTACTAGGGCAGCTTGATACGCTCAGCGAAAGTGCTTTGCATAAGCTGACTTCTTTTTTTCGCTCTTGCCGACCGGTGATTAGTGCAGATGAGTTGACGGGAGTTCCTACAGTAACCTTAGACTTCGTTGTCGACAAGTCTGAACAGACATTGAAGGAAATCTTTGACTATATGGCTGCTTCCGGCAGGAATTGCTATCTGGCTATTGATGAGTTTCAGCAGATCACTTCTTATCCTGAAGAAGGTACAGAGGCTTTGCTTCGCTCTTATATCCAGTTTATCCCGAATGTCCGTTTCATCTTTGCAGGTAGCAGTCAGCATTTGATGCAGGAAATGTTTGTTTCCGCCAAGCGTCCTTTCTATCAGAGTACGCAATTGATGGTGCTGCGTGAGATTGATGAAGAATCTTATTATTGGTTTGCAAGGAACTTTTTTGAGTTGCGGGGGCAAGAGTTGGACAAATCTGTATTTCATTGGATATATACCCGTTTTGAGGGACATACCTGGTATATGCAGGCAATGTTGAATCGGTTGTATGAGCGAAATGAGTCGGTTGTAGATATCACTCAGGCAGAGCAAGTGCTGATGGGGCTTCTTGAAGAGAATACACCTGTCTATCAGAACCTGATTATTATGTTGACGGACAATCAGTTGGCACTGATGAAAGCCATTGCGCATGAAGGGAAAGTGACGGCACCCAACAGTGGAGAGTTCATTTTGGGGCATGGGCTGAAAACTCCGAGCAGTGTCAATGCCGCTTTGAAGTCGTTGGTAGAGAAAGAACTTGTCTATAAATCGACCGGTGGATATATGGTTTATGACCGTTTTATGGGAATATGGTTATTGCGGAACTGATAGATTGGCTTTAATATTTGCGATCTACATGATACTCTATCCTGTAGATGTGATCGAAATGCTCTGTCCATTCATTCGGAGCAATGCCAATCTGTAGACCATAGAAGAGAGTGCCCTTTTCCCGGTGTACGCTCATTTGTTTTAATAGCTCAGGTTTGCATTTGGGGATGCGGTAATCGCTGATAAGTAAGACATCCGCATTCATATAGCGGTTCTCGTCGAGCATTCTGAAAGTGTCTTTCAGCATTTGGGTGGCATCCGTATCACCGGTGAAGGGGTGGCTGAAGAATTCCATCAGTTTCAGCCGGTCGCGGCGTATGTCAATGGTTTTGGTGGATACGGAGAATGTGATGAGGAAACATTCTCTGCTTTGAAGTTCAGCTATTTCAATCAGTTTTATCAGCAAGGAATTGGCCATTCGCTCCGGTTTCCCCGTCATGCTGCCCGAAGTGTCGAGGCATACGATCATAGGCCCTTTCAGAACTGCCGGTTTTGCTTCCAGACGTCTGGAAGGCTGCATGATTTCCGATTTATAACGGAAGGTTTGTAGCTTCTGCGTGAAGTATTTTAGCATGAAGACATCTTGCAGTTCGCTGTCTGCATAATATAGCAATTCCGAAGGAAGCAGGGCGTTCAGGTCGCTACCGATGGTGACACCCAGAATATCGCTCTTTTGGGAATGAGCCAGTTTGTAGACACTGCCTTCCGTTACATATACCTGTTTGCTGCCTTCATCGTCGGCTATTCTTCCCATGCGGTTGGCTACTTTCAGCAGTTCGGGGTATTCCTTTTGCAGTTTTACAATCTTCCGGATATTCTCAAAATCGATGGTATTCCACAATCCGTTCATCATGCTCCATGCCTGATAGAATTCCTCCTTGTCCACTTGGTGCTCTTCCAGGTATTCCGGTATCTTGTTCAGGCTGGTTTTCAGTTTCTTTTCCAGAAAGTCTTTCTTGGCATCCAGATTTTTCTCTTTCTGTTCCTGCAGCTTCTGTTGAAAAGAATCTTCCCAGTCTTTCAGCATCTTCTCCCAAACGGTGGAATCATGTTGCTTGTCTTTGTCCCCGAACATATGTTCGTAGAATGGTTCATCGAAGGCATTCTCTTTATAGTCATCTTTGATTTTTCTCAGTAGGGCCTGCCATCCATCCCGTTTTTCTTTAATCCAGTTCAGGGCACTTTCCATTTCTCCAAGTTCGGATTGTGCTCTTTGCATCTGAAATTTCTCTTGTTCCAGAAACTGCCAGACAAATTGCGTGGTGATATCGTAGAATATGCGTGCACGGACCTCATCGCCCAGCACCAGAACCCTGATGGACGGATCGTTCATGATGGCCAGCAGATAGAGAAGCAGGGGATCTTCCGTTTCACCGTATAGCGTCTTGGCACATTCTCCCGTTTGTACGAACTTCTCGACTACCTTTACATAGAACTGGATATCATACTTCCTTTTGCTCAGCCCTGCCATATTGCCGCAAGTTGAATTGTAACTTTTCCTCTTCGATTTCTACGTTCCGCAGTTTTTTCAGCACTTCGTCCGAGTAATGGGTGATTAACTCTTTGTCAGCGGGGCTGACGAACAGATTGTCCGTGCATAAGGAGTTGGTAAGGGTGAGAAGATGCTGAAAGAGCCGGTTCAGTTCATCCCGGTAATTGCGGGAGGTGATCTGGGGCAGTTTGTCGAACAGGTTTTGGGAAGTTTGTTCGGACTGGTGAGATGCTTTAGTCATTTTTTCTCCTTTCTTCCTTTGCGTCATCGGATATCGCACACCATCTATTAACAGGTATTCTGTTCCCTCTCTGTACAGGTTCACCCGTTGCTGAACTGCGCCTGAGGGTGCTCCACCCGGATAACAGCGGATGATTGAGCGTCCCGGATTCAACGGATCGGGATAGATGACGGCTTGTCTCGGAGCATTCTCTCTCTTCTGCTCTTTCAGTGCCAGATAGTCTACGGCGAAGATATAGGTATGACCTGTGTCATGTTCTGCTACATGATAGTAGAAGTAATCCGTAATTTCAAGGTCATTCTTGGGCGAGCAATTGTTTTTAAAATCTTCCAGCGCCTGGCGCACTCGGCTGATTCGTATATCACTCTTAATCGCTTCGGTGATTTCTTCCATTTTTTCAAGGCAGGAAGTGAACAGTTCACGGAGAACTAATTGATGAATGGGCTCGCACTCGTCTATCTCGTTCCATAGGCAATGGTATAGAGGCGGCAAATCTGCCGAATTCACGGCTGTGCGTCCGTTGATGAAGGCTGAGGCTTTCAATAGTTGCACGATGTTCTTCCAGCGTCGGTCACTTATGTATACGTTTCGAATTGTGTCTTCATCATCCAGCGGAAGACGTTTCAATTGATGGCGGATATTCGTAATATAATGTAGTATTTCGGTGGATAGTGAAACCTGGTTTATCTTTCTGCGCCAGTCTGCATATTCTTCTTCACTGATTTGCAGATCTGCGGGTATGCTTATTTCCTTATCAATATCATCGAGCAGCATGTTGTAGAAGGTCGCTTCATCTTTCACACAGGTGCAGATGATGCGTAACAGAAATCGGTCCCACAATGCTTCGAGTCCTTCGCTGTGCGCGGGCAACTCGTTACTGGCGGCAATCAGAAGTTTAAGCGGTAGTTTGATTTCTCTGTCTCCGTTCCGGTAAATTTTCTCATTGATGGCGGTGAGTAATGAATTCTGTATGGCAGGCCCTGCTTTCCATATCTCATCCAGGAATACTACACTTGCCGTAGGGAGATATCCTTCAATGGCACGTTCGTATTTATCGAATTCCTTGAGCCGGTTGATACTGATAGGGCCGAATATCTCGTCGGGAGTAGAAAAACGTGACATCAGATATTCGAAAGCCTTTGCTCCCTTGAAGGCAGCCTTCAGTCGGCGTGCCACCATGGATTTGGCAACCCCCGGAGGCCCCAGCAAAAGAACACTTTCGCCTGCCAGTGCAGCCAATAATGATAAGCCTAATTCCGTATCCTTCTCATAAACCCCTTGGTTGATGGCGGTTAATAGTTGTTGTATTCTGTTTCTGATGTCCATAATTCTGTTTCGTTATGTCCCCATTTTTAGAATGAGGCTTCAAATATATGAAATCTTTATACGGAATACTGACAATTATTTTGAATTGTTGCAATATCTCTTGTTCTGCCATTCAAAAAGACTGCTTACTTGACCCCCCTTTCCCGATTACACTTCTATTTTTCTTTTCTTTTCCGATTGCAGGATTGCATAAAAGACGTATATTTGTCACATTGTATCCTGAACTTAAAGTGAACAGACTATGATAACAAACCAATTGCTTCGTCCTGCCAGTATTGTAGTGGTGGGAGCATCCAATAATGTGCACAAGCCGGGAGGCGCTATCCTGCGTAACCTTATTAATGGTGGTTATACCGGTGAACTTCGTGCCGTGAATCCGAAAGAGACAGAAGTACAAGGTGTAACAGCTTATGCTGATGTGAAGGACATTCCCGATACGGAACTTGCGATACTCGCTATTCCCGCACAGATGTGTCCTGATGCCGTGGAAGTGCTTGCAGCTGAGAAGCAGGTACGGGCGTTTATTATTCTCTCCGCCGGATTCGGTGAAGAGACACATGAGGGCGCTCTGCTGGAAGACCGTATTTTGGAAACGGTAAATAAGTACGGTGCTTCCCTGATAGGGCCGAACTGCATCGGACTGATGAATACCTGGCATCATAGTGTGTTCAGTCAACCCATTCCGCAATTGCATCCTCAAGGAGTCGATTTGATATCCAGCTCCGGTGCGACTGCCGTTTTCATTTTGGAAAGTGCCGTAACAAAAGGTTTGCAGTTCAATTCTGTCTGGTCTGTGGGGAATGCCAAGCAGATAGGTGTGGAAGATGTGCTGCAATATATGGACGAGAATTTCCAGGCAGATAAAGATTCTAAAATAAAACTGCTCTATATTGAAAGTATCGGTGACCCGGACCGTCTGTTGTTCCATGCATCCTCTCTGATAAAGAAAGGCTGTAAGATTGCTGCCATCAAGGCAGGTAGCAGTGAAAGTGGTAGTCGTGCGGCATCTTCGCATACAGGTGCCATTGCCAGTTCGGACTCGGCAGTGGAAGCTTTGTTCCGTAAGGCAGGTATTGTACGTTGTTATTCGCGCGAGGAACTGACGACGGTAGGTTGTATTTTCACTCTACCGGAACTAAAAGGAAAGAATTTTGCCATCATTACCCATGCCGGAGGTCCGGGCGTTATGCTGACTGATGCGCTGAGTAAAGGCGGACTGAATGTGCCCAAGCTGGAAGGCCCGGTTGTGGACGAATTGAAAAGTAAACTCTTCCCCGGTGCAGCTGTAGGAAATCCGATTGATATCCTGGCTACGGGAACTCCCGACCATTTGCGTCTTTGCCTGGAATATTGTGAAGAGAAATTTGATAATATTGATGCTGTTCTGGCTATCTTCGGGACACCGGGACTGGTTACCATGTTCGAGATGTATGACGTGTTGCACGAGAAGATGCAGACATGCAGTAAACCGATCTTTCCCATTCTTCCCTCCATCAATACTGCCGGAGCGGAAGTTGCCGCTTTCCTTGCTAAAGGCCATGTGAACTTTGCTGACGAAGTGACATTGGGTACCGCATTGTCTCGCATTATGAATGCTTCCCGGCCTGCCGCCAATGAGATCGAACTCTTTGGTGTGGATGTGCCGCGTATTCGTCGTATTATAGACTCTATCCCCGAAGATGGATATATTCAGCCCCATTATGTACAGGCATTGCTGCATGCTGCCGGCATCCCCATAGTTGAGGAATTTGTGTCGGCCAATAAAGACGAGGTGCTGGCTTTTGTTCGTCGCACAGGTTTCCCTGTAGTGGCAAAGGTGGTGGGACCTGTTCATAAATCCGACGTAGGCGGTGTGGTGCTTAATATCAAGGGAGAAGAGCATCTGGCGTTTGAATTTGAACGTATGATGCAGATTCCCGAAGTGACAGGTATCCTGATACAACCGATGCTGACGGGTACGGAACTTTTCGTAGGCGCCAAGTATGAAGAGAAATTCGGGCATGTAGTGCTGTGTGGTTTGGGTGGTATCTTTGTGGAAGTGCTTAAGGACGTTTCTTCCGGTCTGGCACCGCTTTCGTATGAAGAGGCTTACTCCATGATTCATTCCCTTCGTGCTTACAAAATTATCAAGGGAACACGCGGACAAAAGGGGGTGAATGAAGATAAATTCGCCGAGATTATCGTACGCCTTTCTACTTTGTTGCGTTTTGCAACGGAGATCAAGGAAATGGATATCAACCCACTACTGGCAACGGAAAAATATGTGATTGCAGTAGACGCGCGTATCCGAATCGAAAAGAAATGAAACAACGTATTTTCCTTTTTCTCATCTGTCTGATACATGTTTTGGCGCTTTTTCCGAAAAGTGCGGATCGTTTTTTCAGCCAGTACAACTTTAAGTTTATCACTGAAAATGCAGGGCTGCCTTATAGCTTTGTAAGTGATATCTTTAAAGATTCCGGAGGGTACGTCTGGGTTGCCACACATTATGGTATAGGCAGATATGATGGTTATCAGTTCCTGAATTATGGTACACAAACGGAACCGATACGCTTAAAGAATGACTTTGTCCATAAGATTTGTGAAGATAACTTCCGGCGATTGTGGATTGCATCCGAAGGTGGGATAGATATCCTCGACCTAGATACTTATGCTTTGGTAAAACTCCCTGTTCCACCGGATAGTCCGCTGCAAAAGTTATTGAATGAAAACGTTAGTACCATTTATAAAGACAGACAGGGAGATTTATGGATTTCCGGCAATAAAGAACTGTGGTGTATTGATTTGGACGATCAGGGAGATATAAAGACCTGGTATCGTCTGAAGAGCGAATGCGAATCTCCCGTACATGCCATTCTTGATATAGGCTGGACAGTTTGTGCAGGTATTGACAACCAGGTATATCGTGTTGAGAAGCAACCGGATCATCTCTTAAAGGCAGATATCTTGTCCGATAGTTTGGTTTCTTTCAGTGAAGATTGGCGGATTTCCTGTATGCAGGCGGATGGGGATGCTTTGTGGATTGGCTCTAACCGTGGTCTATTCAGATATAATCATGCCGAACGAAGTCTGAAGAGGTATCGCTACTCCACTCATCGTCCCGGAATGTTGAGCCAAGCCTATATAACGGATATCAAACAGACGGAACGGGGACACCTGATCGTATCTACCCTGAATGGACTGAATGTGTATAACAAAGATACGGATACTTTTTCATTCATCCGTCAGACCAGTGACCGGGGTGGAGTAACCATTAACTGTAATGCCATCAACTGCCTGTTCACCGATGGAGAGACCATCTGGCTGGGTACTGAAACCGGAGGCATTAACCTGCTTTCCCCGAAGCGTTTGCAAACAGAATTATGGACATGCGGCACTTCTGTCACAGAAACAGATACTCCTACACCTGTTAATGCTGTAGGTGAAGATAAAGACGGCAATCTTTGGATTGGATTAGTAGAACGTGGACTGATGAAATGGAATCAGGAGGAAAAGACTTGTGCCCATCATCTTTTTTCTCCTAACGATATTACTTCCATCAGTAATAACACTATTACCGGACTGCTGATTGACTCCGATAATCGTTTGTGGGCATATACCTGGGGTGTGGGCATTAACGAACTGAACTTGAATATTCCCAATAACCGTACCTTTAAGCGCTATACCCGTGAGAATATTCCCGAATTGGAAGGTGACTTTATTAATAGTGCCTGTGAAGATGTGATCAATCACGGAATATGGTTCGGCTCTACACGTGGAGTGCATTTCTACGATAAGCGGAAAAATACTTTCATCCGTGTATTATTCGATCAGTCGGATAATGAGTTTGAAGCGGTTCACGCCCTGTTGATTGATAGAAATAAACGTTTGTGGGTAGGAACCACGCAAGGTGTCTTCATTGTAGACCTTGCTTCTTTTGCTAAGTCGAACAAGCGCTTTGATTATAAATATCTTCGGTATAAACTGGATAATCCACAGTCAACACAACTGGAAAAGATTAATAGCATTTTGGAAGACAAGAATGGTACTATCTGGCTGGGTGGCAATGGAAGCGGACTGTATCAGTTGACGAGTGACAAGAATAATCATTTTGTCTTTAAAAACTATACCACACGTCACGGGTTGCCTAATAATACAATTATCGGTATGGCTGAAGACGGGAAGGGAAACTTGTGGTTGACTACGAATGATGGAGTGTCCCGTCTGAATATCCAGTCGATGACATTCAGTAACTACACGCAGGCTGATGGCCTGCCTGCTACTCAGTTCTACTGGAATGGCATCCATTATTCGTCAAAGCACGACTTTATCTATATGGCTACTATAGACGGACTGGTCATTATTCATTCTGATAATGAAACTTCGCCGTCTGCGGATTCGCATGTGAAACTCTCTTCACTGGCGATTGGAGGAAATATTATCTATCCTTCCAGTGGTGATTATCTGCAAAAGGATATCACCCTTGCCTCCGGTATTTTCCTGCATGAAAGGGAGAATCGTTTCTCCGTAGGATTTACCACACAGAATTATGGAAACAGCAGCCGTATTCGTTTTGCCTATCGTCTGGAGGGATACGAGGAAGAGTGGAATGAAACTCAACCGGGTGATTGTATGGCAAGATATGCAGCTGTCCCGCCGGGGAACTACACCCTGCAAGTGCGTGCGACGGATGAGTTGGGGCGTTGGTCGGATGAAATAACCGACATAGAAGTGGGGATCACTCCTTATTTTTATAAATCCATTGGATTCTATCTGCTTCTTGTCGTAGTTATTTGCCTTGCTATTTATTTATTCTATAAGCGGAAGATGCGGAGTTATCGTGAACAGAAAGCGCGATTGGAAAAGGAAGTGGAACTGCGCACGCAGGAACTGGCTGTCCAGAACAAACAGTTGGAAACCATGGCTCAACACGTAAAAGAGATTACGGAAGAGAAGATTGCTTTCTTTACGAACATCACTCATGAATTCCGTACTCCGGTTACACTAATTCATGGCCCCATTGAACATGCTTTAAAGGAGACGCAGGATGAGGCTGTAAAGGCACAGTTGCAGATAGCCGAGCGAAATTCACGGTATTTGCTTTCTCTAGTCAATGAACTGATGGACTTCCGGAAACTGGACATAGACAAGGTGGTGCTGGATAAGCGTTCCTCGAATTTTATCGAGTTTTTGTCTGAGTTGCTGATACCTTTCAGAGTCTTTGCCAAGGAAAGGCATATCGACATATGTACTTATTTCCGTTTGGAGAATCCCTTTCTGATGATCGATACGGGATATATGCGCAAGGTGTTGGTGAATCTGGTTTCGAATGCTATTAAGTTTACACCGGATAGCGGTCGTATTGACATATTTGTGGCATCTGTTAAAGGAAAGAACGGGGAGAAACTATTCTATATGAATGTATGCGATACGGGACATGGCCTTGTGGCAGAAGATCTGGAAAAGATTTTCGACCGCTTTTACCAGTCTAAGAAGAGTACCAAATATCCGGTTTACGGGCAGAGCGGCACAGGCATCGGTCTTTTCCTGTGCAAGCGGATTGTATATTTGCATGGCGGAGAAATCTTTGCCCGCAATAATCACAGGCAGGGGGCTTCATTCCGTATGTTGATGCCGCTGATTCCCGGAGAACGGGTAGAGACGAATGGGGAGTGGGTACAGCCTGATAGTGTATATCTACCGGATACTTTGCAACCGGAGGATACCCAGAAGAAAGAGACTATCCTGATTGTGGAAGATAATAAAGATATGCGTTCGTATATCCGCACACTGCTTGTGGGGGATTATCGTTTGTTTGAGGCAGGTGACGGGCAGGAGGCTCTTGAAATCGTTCAGAAACATACCGTCGACTTAATAGTCAGTGATTTGATGATGCCTGTGATGGATGGTATGGAGTTGTCCCGCCGTATCAAGGAGAATCTGGCGACTTCGCACATTCCTTTCCTAATGCTTACGGCGCTTCGCTCGGACGTACAAGAGAAAAGAAGCTTTGAAATAGGTGTGGACGAGTATCTTTGCAAACCTTTTGATGAAGAAGTGCTCCGGCTTCGTATCCGTAATATACTGAGTCTGCGAAGGAAATATAAGAAGATGTTCTCATCCAGCAGTAATGTGGAAGAGCTGCATGTAAAGGAAGAATCGCGAGACAAGACATTCATTACGAATGCGGTCAACCTGATGAAGGAACACTATGCCGATGCGGAATATAACCTGGAGCGCTTTGTACGCGACATGGGCTACAGCAAGACATTGGTCAACAAGAAAATGCAGGACCTGACGGGACAGCCCATCGGACAGTTTATGAAGAACTACCGTCTGAACGTGGCGCAACGGATGATACAGGAAGGATCGGGAGATGTGAATGTTTCTGAAATAGCCTATGCTGTAGGATTCAACGATCCTAAATATTTTACGAAGTGTTTCAAAGAGTTCTTCGGATATTTGCCGAGCTCGAAGTTGGGGAAGAAGGGGTAAGAAGGTGTGTCATTCTTTACTATATTCGTCCCAAACTTTTCTATTTTCTCCTTACATAAAAAAATAAACGCTTACTTTTGCACATCACCCAGAAGAATGAATACCATGAAAACCAAACTCTGTTTACTCATTTTGTTAATAGTAGGCTTATCCGTTCAGTTATCAGCCAACCCTATAAACGGTTTGCTCGAAAGAATTGATAAGGGAGCATCGAAGAAATTTGTTATCGAATTCAAGAAAGGTGCGGATGATTTTTTCGAACTGGACCAGAAAGGAACTAAAGTCGTAGTCCGGGGTAATAACTATGTGAATATAGCGACAGGTATCAACTGGTATCTGAAATATTATGCCGGTATCCAACTGTCATGGAATGGTATGCAGGCGAAATTGCCGCAGGTACTTCCTCCTGTCCCCCGAAAAGAGCGTCACGAAACATCTCTCTCACTCCGTTACGATTTCAACTATTGTACCTATTCCTACACCATGGCCTTTTGGGATTGGGAACGCTGGGAGAAAGAAATAGACTGGATGGCTCTACATGGTATCAATCTCCCTTTGGCAGCCGTAGGCCAGGAATGTATCTGGTTCAATATGCTTCAAAAACTGGGATATTCTAAAGATGAAATTAACCGATTCATTGCCGGCCCTGCTTTTCTTGCCTGGTGGGCAATGAATAATCTGGAAGGATGGGGCGGACCTAATCCGGATTCCTGGTATGTACAGCAGGAAGCTTTGCAGAAGAAAATTTTGAAGCGTATGCGCGAATATGGCATTAAACCTGTATTTCCGGGATATTCAGGTATGGTTCCCCACGATGCTGATGAGAAGTTGGGACTGAACCTGACCAAGTCTGATTTATGGAACGGCTTTACCCGTCCTGCTTTCCTGCAACCTACCGATGTCCGCTTTGCCGAGATTGCCGATTTATATTATCAGGAACAGGAGAAGCTTTTCGGCAAGGTCGATTATTATTCTATGGACCCTTTTCATGAAGCTGAGAATGCCGCTTCAGTAGATTTCGATGCGGCCGGGAAAGCTATTATGGCGGCTATGAAAAAAGTGAATCCGAAAGCCACCTGGGTAGTGCAGGGCTGGACAGAGAATCCTCGTCCCGAGATGATAAAGAATATGCAGAATGGAGATCTGCTGATACTGGACCTGTTCAGTGAATGTCGTCCTATGTGGGGAATCCCTTCCATCTGGAAGCGTGACAAGGGGTATGAACAGCACAATTGGCTGTTCTGTATGTTGCTCAATTTCGGTGGCAATGTGGGACTTCACGGTCGTATGGACCAGTTACTCGATAATTTCTACCTGACTAAGAATAATCCGTTAGCTGTTCACCTGAAAGGAATAGGTCTGACCATGGAAGGTGCAGAGAATAACCCCATGATGTTTGAACTGATGTGCGAACTTCCCTGGCGACCGGAGAAATTCACGAAAGAAGAATGGCTGAAAGATTATCTCTTTGCCCGTTATGGTGTAAGAGACGAGAAGATAGAAAAAGCATGGACTTTGCTTGCCAATACCATTTATAACTGTCCTTTCGGAAATAACCAACAAGGCCCTCATGAATCTATTTTCTGCGGACGTCCTTCGCTGAATAACTTCCAGGCATCGAGCTGGTCGAAGATGAAGAACTATTATGATCCTACCGTTACGGAAGAAGCAGCACGGTTGATGGTGGAAGTAGCCGATAAATATCGTGGTAATAATAACTTTGAATATGACCTGGTAGACATCGTACGACAGTCTCTTTCCGATAAAGGACGTATTGTTTATAACCGGACCATTGCTGACTTCAAAAGCTTTGATAAACGCAGTTTTGCCCGTGACTCCCGGAAATTCCTGGATATATTGCTGTTGCAGGATAAATTGCTGGGTACACGTAGTGAATTCCGTGTAGGCCGTTGGATAGAGCAGGCACGCAATTTGGGGACTACTCCCGAAGAAAAAGACCTGTACGAGTGGAATGCCCGCGTGCAGATAACCACTTGGGGCAATCGTGTTTGCGCTGATGACGGTGGTCTGCGCGACTATGCCCATAAGGAATGGAACGGTATTCTGCGCGATTTCTATTATAAACGTTGGGCAGCCTACTGGCAAACTCTTCAGGACCAACTGGATGGTAAACCCGAAGTTAAGCTGGATTATTATGCGATGGAAGAACCCTGGACACTGGCAAAGAATCCGTATAGTTCGGTTCCTGAAGGAAGCTGTGTGGATGTGGCGAAAGAAGTGTTTGAGAAGGCAATGAGATAGTATAACTGAGATACAACCAACTGTGCATATTGATATTTAGAAAGTATATGGAAAACTCTCACCCCCCAATTTCCACTTCCCCACAGAAGAAGCGACTTTTGTCTCTTGATGTGCTGCGCGGAATTACTGTCGTCGGTATGATCCTCGTCAATAATTCCGGTGGGAAGTTATCTTATGATTCTTTGCAACATTCTGCATGGAATGGGCTGACTCTTTGTGATCTGGTCTTTCCGTTCTTTTTGTTCATCATGGGAGTTTCCACTTATATTGCTTTGAGCAAGTTCCATTTTCAAGCATCTGGTTCAGTGGTCCGTAAGGTACTGAAACGTACTCTTGTTATTTTATGCATCGGCTGGGCTATTCACTGGTTTCACTTTATTTGTGATGGAGATTTCTTTCCTTTTGCCCATCTTCGGCTTACGGGAGTGCTGCCGCGTATAGCTTTGTGCTATTGTGTAGTTTCCTTTGTAGCCTTGTATGTCAATCATAAATATATCGGCTGGATCATTGGTTGCCTTATCGCCGGATATGCCGTATTGCTTTGTATAGGCAACGGATATGCACCGGATGATACAAACCTTCTGGCTATCATAGACCGGAATGTATTAGGTGCAGACCACCTTTATCATAAAAGCCCGATAGATCCGGAAGGACTTACCAGTACCCTTTCTGCTATCGCTCATACCTTGATCGGCTTCTGTTGTGGGAAAATCATTCTGGCTAAGGAAGCTTTGGAACAGAAAACACTGAAATTGTTTGTTGCAGGTTTTATTCTGATGGCATGCGGTTTTGTGCTGACAGAAGCCCTACCGTTGAATAAGCGTATCTGGTCGCCTACATTTGTGTTAGTAACATGTGGATTGGCAGCCATGCTTCAGTCTGTGCTGATTTATTTCATTGATATGAAGGAAAAGAAGAACTGGTGTCGTTTCTTTGAAATATTCGGTGTTAACCCTTTGTTTCTCTACGTACTCAGCGAGGTAGCGGCTATTGTCATTGGCGCCACCGGAAGTAAGCCGGTGATTTACGAAGGGGTACATTTTCTAATAACCGATCCTTATCTGGCATCTGCCGTTTACGCCCTTGCCTTTACATTGCTGATGGGAGCGTGCGGCTATCCATTGTATAAAAAGAAAATCTATATAAAAATATAATAATGATGAGACGAACAATCTATACATGCTATTCTCTGTTACTGGCAACTGTGTTGCTGCCGGGTACTATTTCGTGTACCAGTCGTTGTGGGACTGTTGACGAGTCGCGATTATCCTATATCGATACTCGTGTAGGTACCGCCCCCAGTGCGACCCATACAGCGGGGTTGTTTGGCAGGGATACGGAAGAATACGGGCAAACCCTCCCGGCGGTACTCGAACCCAACGGAATGAACTTCTGGACTGCGCAGACGCGGGACACGGAGGAGAAATGCATAGCACCCTATTATTACGCAGATACTCTGCTGCAAGGCTTTCGTAACTCCCACTGGATTGTGGGCGGATGTACGCAGGACTACGGTTCTATGACGTTGATGCCGCTCTTCGGTAAATTGCGTTGCCAGCCGGAAGCACGTTCCACCCGTTTCTCCCATGAGAAAGAAACGGCAACACCGGCTTATTATACGGTTTCCCTGCCGGATGAGAATATCTATGCCGAAATGACGGGGCGTTCGCGTTCCGCAATTTTCCGTTTCACATACAGCAAAGCGGGAAAAGGTTATCTGGTGGTAAACCCTAACAGTGATGAAGGTCAGGGATATATCTGCATCGACACCCTTAACAATCAGATTTACGGATATAATCCTGTTCACCGCATTTATCAGGGTTGGGGAAAATCGGCAGGGTATAGCGGATATTTTATCATTCAGTTCCAAAAGAAGCTGACGGATTACGGTGTGTTCAGGGGAGATTCTTTGTCTCCCGGCGTCATTCAGATAGGAGATGCGGCGCAGATAGGTGCCTATGTGGAGTTTGATGTGACCGAAGGTGAAGAGGTATTGGTGAAAGCTGCCTCCTCTTTTACCGACCGGGATGGTGCTTTGAAGAACCTGAAAGCTGAAATTCCTCATTGGGACTTTGGACAGACTTGCACAGAGCTAAGACAGATGTGGGAGAAACATCTCTCTGCTATTGATGTAGAGACCGAACGACTTGCAGACAAGGAAATGTTTTACGGTGCTTTCTATCGTGCCTCTTTTCTGCCGCATACATTCAATGATATAGATGGCCGTTATCCCTCTTTTGCGAATGGCACTCCGATATGCCAACTTCCTGAAGGAGAAACGTATTATGAGGATTATAGTATGTGGGATACCTACCGTGCCCTGCATCCGATGATCAATCTGCTTTTTCCGACAAAGGGGGGAGATATGATGCAATCTTTGGTGCATAAATATGAACAAGGTGGTTGGTTGCCCATCTTTCCTTGTTGGAATAGTTATACTGCCGCTATGATAGGCGATCATTGTATCTCCGCCATCAGCGATGCATACTGTAAGGGGATTCGTAATTTCGATGTGGACAAGGCTTATGAAGGAATGCGTAAGAATGCCTTTGAAACTCCTTCTAACCTTGATGAATATAAAAATGGTATGGGGCGTCGAGCTCTGACCTCTTATCTGGAGTACGGATATATTCCTCTTGAGGACGGTGTACCTGATGCTTTTCATACAAAGGAACAGGTATCACGTACCTTGGAATATGCTTATGATGACTTTGCCCTTGCACAGATGGCAAAAGCTTTGGGTAAGACGGATGATTACCAGGTATTGATACGGCGTGCTGCCAATTATCGCAATGTGATAGATCCCCGTACGGGATATGCCCAGGGGCGCCATGCCGATGGTACTTTTCTGAATGATGCCAATGCTTTTAATTTTGCCCGTTTTATTACTGAAGGTGCCCCCTGTCACTATACCTGGTACGTGCCGCAAGATCCATACGGACTGATGGCAAGTATGGGAGGGAAAGATAAGTATGTAGCCAAGTTGGATTCCATGTTCAGTGAACAACGTTACTGGCATGGAAACGAGCCTTGTCATCAGGTTGCTTATATGTTCAATTATGCAGGTGAACCCTGGAAGACTCAGCGTGCTGTCCGCCACGTTATGGAAACGGAATATCTGAATGAACCGGGTGGACTTTCCGGCAATGACGATGCCGGACAGATGTCGGCCTGGTACATGTTTGCCGCTATGGGATTCTATCCGGTGTGTCCCGGTACTCCGTATTATATACTTGCCAGCCCCTCATTCCCCAGCTTCACGCTGAATCTTGAGAGTGGAAAGAAGTTCACGGTGAAAGCCCGTAACGCATCGCAGAGGAATATCTATATTCAGTCGGCAACGCTGAACGGAAAACCTTATACGCGTAATTACATTACCCATCAGGATATAGTGAACGGTGGTGTGATGGAGTTTGTGATGGGGGATAAACCGAATAAAGAGTGGGGAGCAGCAGCGGAAGACTGTCCGCCGACGGTGATTGAGTGATGAGCTACATGCTACGAGCTACAAGTGCCTTCCGGTATGTTAGTGTAAAATAATAGTTGATAGCTTATAGGACTATATAGCGCAGCACTCGTAGCTTGTAGCTCGTAACTTGCAGCTCGTGGCCCGTAGCTTACTAATTTTAAGAAAGATAACTTATATGAGAGCAAAAGCATTTTTGTTTGTCCTGTGCAGCATCTTGCTGTTAGGGGCATGCGGCACTCCGAAGACCGGAGGGACTATTTATAACATTATGGAATACGGAGCCAAAGGTGATGGTGTCACCGATGACGCCGCGGCCATACAAGCTGCTATCGATCAGTGTTCCAAGTCGGGTGGCGGAACGGTACTGGTTCCGGCAGGGCGTACTTTCATGTGCAGCCCTTTCCATCTGGCCTCATTTGTGGAACTGCATCTGGAACCTAATTCCTGTCTGCTTGCCAATCCTGATGAGGCTGCCTATACACTGAGCGCTTTCCGTGATAATCGTGGTGAAGGCATGATGTGGATTCATGGTCAAGATCTGAAAGAGGTATCCATCACCGGAACAGGAGCCATAGATGGAAACGGTGTCTCCTTTATGGGTAAGGAACTGGAAGACTCTTATGAACTGAAACCGGTGACCGACTTTGATCCCCGTCCGCATGTACTGACGCTTATCAATATAGAGAAAACAGTGATCCGTGATGTGACAATCCGCAACAGTGCCTATTGGACGGTTCATCTCATCGGTTGCAACGATGTCTCCATCGATGGCATCTCTATCCTGAATAACTTGAAGATACGCAACGGTGACGGCATCGATGTAGACCATTCCAAGAATGTACGTATAGCCAATTGCCATATCGAATCGGGTGATGACTGCATCTGTCTGAAGAATCGTCGTGAGTTTGAAGAATACGGTTCGTGCGAAGACATAGTTGTAACCAACTGTACTATGGTTTCCCGTTCCTGTGCCATCAAGATAGGTTCGGAAAATATGGATAAGATTAATAATGTACTGTTCAATAACTGTATCATCAAGAACAGTAACCGTGGCATCGGTATTCAGAACCGGGATGAAGGAACGGTTACCAATGTGATTTTCTCTAATATGATTGTGGATTGCATGTTCTTCTCCGATGTCTGGTGGGGAAAGGCGGAACCTATTTACGTGACTTCCTATCCGCGTGCCGTAGGCAATCATAAAGATGCCGGCTGGCGTTTCCCGAAGGGAGCTACCGAAGGACGTTGCGGAGAGGTGAGCCGTATTTACTTCACAAATATCAAATGCACCAGCGAGAACGGCATCTTTGTAGGTGGGGATACACAAGACAAAGTGAATCATATCTACTTTGAAGACGTAGACCTGCTATTGCAAAAGCGTACGGCTTATGAGGGTGGTATCTATGATAAACGTCCGTGTGTGGGCGAAGGGTTTATCCATGATAAGACGTATGGTTTTTATATCGATACGGCATCTGATATTCTGATAGATGATTGCACCGTTACTTGGGGAGATATCCGTCCCGATCAGGCAGCAGAAGGCATTGGGCAGAGGGATGTTCGTAATCTGAAAATAAAGAAATAAAAGTGATAAGCTACAAGCTACTGATTCATATTAATAACTTAAATTCGTCACGAAGATGAGACAAAGCATAATTTTTATCTTGTATTTGCTGTGTACTTTCACAGCTCGTTCCCAGTCTGCATTAACTCCGGAGCAGACAGGAAGTATTTATTATGCTTATCCTGTTCCTTCATCCACCTATACTCCTGCTCCTGCTGGTTATGAGCCTTTCTACATCAGTCACTACGGTCGTCACGGTTCCCGCTGGATGACGGCGGATGAGCGTTATACGGAAGTTATCTGCGTCTTTGATTCCCTTTATCAATGTTCCGAACTGACCCCCCTTGGCGTGGATGTCCGCGAACGTCTGCATAAGGTTTGGGAAGATGCCCGCGGATGTAGTGGAAGTATCACCCCACTTGGCGAGCGCCAGCACCGTGAGATAGCCGAACGGATGTATCATAACTTTCCGCAAGTATTTCGGGGGGATGCTTTCATTGACGCCCGCTCATCCACTTCCCTGCGTTGTGCCATGAGTATGAGTTATTTCACCGAACGCCTGAAAGAACTGAATCCTGGCCTGCAAGTAAACCGTAGAGCTTACCATCGGTATATGGATTATATCGCCTATACATCCCCCGAAGGTGAGAAATTTGCTTCTGAGAAGGCTCCGTGGAGGCGTAGCTTCAGAGAGTTTGAAAAAAAGAACGTCCGTCCCGAACGTCTGATGGCCTCCCTGTTTGTGAAGCCTGAAGCGATAACGGATCAAGACGCCATGATGCGCAGCCTTTATTGGATTGCCGCTGATATGCAGAATGTTGAGTTGGATTTGTCTTTCTATGATATCTTTGAATATGAGGAATTAGTAGGAGTTTGGAAGACAGTGAATGCCCGCATGTATGTTTGCAATGCTGCTGCTCCGCTCAATGGCGGTCTGATGCCTCGTTGTGCCGTACCTTTGCTGCGTAATATCCTGGAAAGTGCGGATGCCGCCATAGAGAAAGGAACCCCTGCGGCCGATCTCCGTTTCGGGCATGATACTCATCTCATTCGTCTGCTTGCTTTGATGCAGATAGAAGGATGTAGTAATCAGGAGGTGGATATGGAGAAGTTTCATCTTGCCTGGCAAGATTACCGGGTTTCTCCTATGGGAGCTAATCTTCAACTGATTTTCTATCGCGATAAGAAGAATGATATACTGGTGAAATTTCTGTTGAACGAGTGTGAAGTGACACTGCCGTTGAAGAGCAAAATGGTTCCTTATTATTCATGGAAAGAGGTTGAAACTTTCCTGGCGGAGATAATAGGAAAAGAATAGCCGTAAAGTAAGAATATATAAAGGATTACCACCCAATCTCAGCGTTTATAGAGCAATCAACTCCTGTTTTGACTAAAAGTTGTATTTTTTATCCTAAAATAAATACAACTTGTGCAAAATATATATATCTTTGTATCAGAGAATATGCTTTTACTTTAAAGTAACAGGCAATAAAAGAATCGTTTAACATAAAAAACAGGAAGCGTATGAATAGAATTCTTAAGTTGGGACTTTTAAGTGTCATTGTAGGCGCCTTGTATTCTTGTAGTTCCGATAGTCTATACGATCCGGACAAAGCAGGAGATGTAAAGCTTGCTCAGTATGAAGCAGCTTTTGTAGGAAAGTATGGAGCAATTGCTTCTAATCAGAATTGGGGATTTGGAGGGACAACAACACGTAGTTCCAATCCTAATAGCAATCAATGGAAGGACTTCGTGGAAGTTCCCTCAAGTGATGATCTTACTTCTGAGAAAATAAACAAAATTGTAGAGCTTTTCAAAGATCCTTCAAAGGCTAAAGTCATAGATCGTGTGAATTGGTCGGATTTCTTTGTTCAGCAGGTCTACTATGGAGATAAGAGCAACATGAATCAATTCGCTGTAGTGTTGAATGATGGGACTCTGGATGAAGTTAACAATTTCAATATGACAGCCGGAACTACCATGCTTATGTATAACAGCGGTACAAGTTCATTCAGCTATCTGGGAGAGGGAAATAACAGATACGATGAACATATAATAATATTCTATGAAGGAGATTATTATGTTGGACTTGATTTTGAGTGCTATATGAATCAAAACACTCCACCGGATGGAGATTATAGCGATTGGATCGTACGAATTGTTCCGGCTAAATATATAAAAGCCCAAAGAATCATGGCGGAAGACCTTACAATATCTGGTGGAGATTTCGATTTCAATGATGTTGTATTTGATGCCGTAACCGTGAATGGTGCAACTGTGGTGACCTTACAGGCAGCCGGTGGTACAATGCCTTTGTATATTGAAGACAATGAAGTACACGAACTGTTTGGCGTTTCTCAATCCACAATGGTGAATACTTATGACAAGCAGGCAAAAGCTCCGGTAATATTCCGACTAAAGAACAGATATAACGATATAAAAGATATACCCGTTCGCGTGAATGATGTGATATTGCCGGCAGAAGTGGGGAAAGCTCCAGGGAAACTGTGCTGCCCGACTACCTGTGAGTGGACTGATGAACGGCAGAACATTGAAATCAAGTATCCGAATTTCCAGGCAGCAGTGGAAAACGGCAATATCAATTGGTGGGAGTAATCAGTAATTCTGCTACTCTTCTTGTGATAGAATAGGAAACGAAATCTAAAGAATATATTTCCCATTCAACCCGGATTCTGATCCGGTTGAATGGGAAATTTGTTTTGATGATAAAGATTCATCAATGGGTCTTTGTTTGTCATCAGTTTTTAGATTTGTGTCAACATCAAATGGCTGAATTCCGTCAAATGCATATACTGGCAAACTATAATTACAGGATTTTTAGTTTCAGTCTTTCAGCCGGTTCTTCTAGTATCTATATATGGGTGCCATTGGATCTATAGATGCGGCACGTTGGATCTATAGATGCGACACGTCCGATCTATAGATCCAACAGGTCCGATATATAGGTGGGTCACGCCTATTGTTGATGAACGACTTAAGAGTTTCGCAAGTGTGCAACGAGCGGATTTAATAGAATAATAATAATGATGCTAATATTTTCATTCTGCAAGCATAAAGATATTATTATGTGCATTCCGCTAACATGTGCTTGATGCAAACAGGTTCTTCTGGCTCAATGAATCCTCATTTTCCTTGAAACAGACCATCTGTTTGCCTCGAACTAACCATGTAATTGAGCATAACTAACCATGTAATAAGGTATAACTAATAATGTAATTGCGCACAACTAACTATGTAATTTGCAAAATGGCTACACCTTTTGCCCAAAAGGGTGTAGCTATCCTGCAAAAAGGGTGACACCATCCGGATGAAAGGGTGTAGCCTTCTCCAAAACCGGTTTATTCTGTTCTATCTGAATACGAGCTCCAGCCATCCTGCAAGTTTCATTTTGCAGTAATACTGTTAATCATAAAGACTATTTAAAGCGGATCGGTAGATAAAAAGATCATAGTGATTCTTTTTCTTGCAGACAGCAATCACTGTACGTTTTTACTAAACGTTCTCCTTGCGCTTTTCACTTCTTCCCCTCCGACAGTGCTGAAAGAAAGCATTCTCGCACGTTAGAATTATCAATTTGACATATTGACATATCGGTCGCATCACTGAGTGATTCCGGGATGGTTCAGCTCATTCAGCGGAGGTTTCAGCCGTAAAGCTTATAAATGAGGCGATTCGGGAATAGGCTGAAGAACTGAAAGATAAAAATGAAAATAAAAGTATGTCCTGACAAAGTAAGAAAGTAACTTTACTCAAGTTTTGCATGTAACCTTTCAGGCTGCTTGCGAAACTCTTGAATAACTTTATAGTCCCGAGTTCATCCGTCCCAAGTTGTTTTTTAAGTGTTACCTAATAAAACCAGTATAATCTGTACCAAGTTATTTTTTAGTCATTACTAAGTTGGAGAATAATGGATGTAACATAATAATATGCCGAAAGGGGCGTTGTTTCATCTGCATTGTCTGACTAGAGGAGAGAAAGAACAGGTGTTTCATATAGAGAATGGAGTGCAGGTGTTTGTCAGAAGACTTGGTTTCTTATCAATTGAATATTCGGGAGTTGAAACTGTGCTATTTAGTTCGTGCCCGATTGGGCAATAAAACAATTTCGATCCTTTTTAATATAACTCCCCGATCTGTGTTGAAGGCTAAACAACGTATTAAGATTAAATTGGCTTTATCTGCTACAGATAGTCTGGATATTTATATACAGAACCTTTCACATAGCTGACTGGATGGAGAGGATGACGAATTCTGAAAGCTTGTTGATAGAAGGTGGCATCTTTTGTAACGAAAGATGCCACCTTCTATATGAGGGGATTATGTGATAAATAAAGTTTTTTATAAGGAAGGTAATTCGGGAGTGCTTATTTCCCAGTTAATCCCTAACGGGTTATTGCGCATTCTCCATACTAACGAAAGTTTTGGATTATCCAGTATCCACATTTCGCATCCTTCCACAGCATCTTTCACATGAATGAGTGGATAACCCAAAGCTCTCTCATTGCTATCCAGAACGGAGTATGTTGTCTGATTGTATACAAGTGTATTCTGTTCCTTCAGCTGTTTATAGGCGGAGCGGGAAAGGAAGTAAACCGTTTCCTCCGGAGAGAGCTGTACGTGCTTACCGTCTTCCGGTTGCAGGAAACTGAGCTGTACGGCCTGCTCTATGGACTTAGGTCCCATGGTATAACTTCCCGATTGCCATTTTAGGTTGCGTTCTATTCCCCAATACAGACAGATTGAATCCTGCTTTTCGCGGAAAGACATTTCATACTTCCGTGTCTGTCCGTGCAGTTTGAATACAAATAGCAGTGTATCGGGTACAATGCTCTGTGCCAACAGGCTTCCGGTGAAGCCCAGGCACAATAAGACGGATAGAATTATATGTTTCTTCATCATTTCTTGTTTTCTTCGTTCAACAATAATTGCTGCCCCCATTCACTTGGTTTCTTTCCCATCTTCAGGATTAGTTCACCACCGGCAATGATGTCTTTATGCCGTATAGCTGAGTAAGGGTAAGCCGCTCCGTTCAGTGTGACGGATTGTATGTATCTGTTCTTGTCCGAAAGCCCCTGGGTGGAAATCCGGAAAGTCCTTCCGTTATCTAACCGAAAGATTGTTTCTTCCAATAAAGGAGTGTTGATCAGATAATAATCTTGTCCGGCATTGGGATATAATCCCATCATGTGGAAAGCAAGCCAGGACGACATGGCACCCGAGTCGTCATTTCCTGGTAGTCCGACAGGACCATCGTTGTAGTTCTTGGAGATGATTTCACGGATACGGTCGCTGCTCCGGTAGGGCTTTCCCAACCAATGATAAAGACAGGGGGAGAGGAAAGACGGTTCATTGTTTACATTGAAGAAGCCCTTGTCGAAGAAAATGTCCAAACGTGTTTCAAACTTCTCTGCACCGCCGCATCTCTCAATCAGTCCGGGAACATCGTGCGGAATACTCAGAGAATACTCCCACGAAGAAGCTTCATAGAAGAACATGTCCCACCAGGGAGTGTACCAGGGGCCTTCAAAGGTGACGGGGGTATAGGTAAAAGTCGGTTTTTGTATCTTGGATTTTCCGAAAGTGATTTCATCCAGCCAATTACCCTTTTCATCACGGGGCAGGATAAAGCCTTTGGCACCGGCATGTTCATAATCGTCACGCCAGAGATTCTTCCAATTTCCGGATTGTTTCAGGTAGTGTTGGTAAAGATCCTCTTTTCCCAGACCTTTGGCAACCAGGGCGATGGCATAGTCACAATAAGAATATTCTACGGTGCGGTTTCCGGCGCGGGGGATGCCGTAGGGGATATAGCCGAGTTCCAGATAGGGTATCAGTCCGCCACGCCCTTCCGCTTCATGGCGGTCGCCGGGGCAGACGGTTGCATCTTTCAGCATGGCTTGCAGACCGAGTTCATAGTCTATTCCTTCCAGACCTTTTACGAAAGCATCGGCTATTACGATTTCAGCATTCGAACCGCCTTGGGTACGACCATTGCTGTTACCGCTACGGGCGTCGGGCATGTAGCCGTCTCGTTTGTAGATGTTGATAAGTGAACGGACGATGTCTGTTTCACGTTTCGGGTCTATCAGGGTGATGAGTGGAGTAGAAGTGCGGTAAGTGTCCCAGATGGCGTAGAAGTCATCGTAATAAGGTTCGTCATCTGCCCATAGAGGATTTTCTCCACTGCGGTCTACAGGCATAATCATGGTATGATAGAGGCCGGTGTAGAACATACGTTTCTGTGCTTCGGGGGTGCGGGGAGAGATTTCAATTCTTTGGAGTAAATCTTCCCATTGGGCCAGTAACTGTTTGTGTACAGTTTCGAATGACCAGTGAGGAATGTCAGTATGGGCATTCTGACGTGCTTTCAGTGAGCTGAGGAAGGAGATACCTACTTTCAGTTGTATAACGTCTTCAGAAGAGTTGAAGCGCAACAGGGCTCCGGTCTTTTGATGTGAGTCGTATTGGAACTTCTCATCTGTGATCTTATCGCTTTTCCAGGTAGCTGTATTTACGAAAGGCTTGTCGGTTTCTGCGTAAAAGTAAACTGTATAGGCACGGCCATTGTTCCATCCGCCGCGAATACGGGTGTAGCCGATGACTTCATGGTCGGAGACGATTTGTATTTCGGAACCTACGAATTGCTGAGCTTCGCGGGCATCGGGTACGGGGCTTTCACCTAAGAAGAATCCGGCATCGATGGCCAGTGATTTCAGGGAGTCTTTGGGGTAGGTGAACCGATAGAACGATGCTTTGGGGGCGGTGGTAATTTCTGTTTGTATGCCGGAAGACTGGAATTGGGTGGAGTAATATCCTAATTTTATTGTTTCATCCTTGCGATGGTCGATGTGGTTGATACGGTCCATTCCGTTGCAGAAAGGCATTACAAGGATGTTTCCGTATTTGGGGCCGCCACCTGTTCCGCTAACGTGTACTTGGGAGAAGCCGTCCACCTGTTCGGGCATGGGCAACCAGCCGCTGTTGGGACGTGGGGTACAGTCCGGTGAGGGTTTCACCATTCCGTAGGGGCAGGAAGGACCGATGAAGACACGGCCCAGTCCCTCGGAACCGATAAGCGGATCGACGTAATTGGTAAGTCCGGTATCTTGTGCAAAAGTATTTGTTGAGAATAACAATAGGAAGGATAGTGTGATTAGTTTGGTTTTCATTGGTAGAAGTTTTTGTTTGAATGAAAAAGCCAGGCACTGCAACTGACTAATTTGGGTGTATCAGTTGCAATGCGGGGCTTTAGGTTTTAGAAACTCTAAAAGAAAACAATAAGTAGATGTTCATAATTAGTTTGCACTATAAATTATCATTTATTCGCCTGTCATTATGTGAACTAATTATGAACATCTACTTAGCTTAATATCCCTTATTCTGTTCCCAGTTGGTGTTGAGGTTCAATACATCGTTGCTCAAAGGCAGCAAACGATTTGTTAATGCATTCGCGTTTGGGTTTAGACTCTTGAATCCCCAATTACGCTCAAAGTCACCAAAGCGAATCAAGTCATTGCGGCGCCAATGCTCGTCAAGAAACTCGCGACCGCGCTCGTCTAAAATATCTTGTAAAGACGGATTGGTGGCTATGGTAGGAGCGTTCACATAAGATCGAATCTGATTGAACAGACTTTGTGGTGTGTCACCGCGGGTAGCGGATGCACCTCTTACAATAGCTTCGCATTTCATCAGCAGGATATCTGCATAGCGGAAAATAGGCACATCGTTACTTTGATGACGGGAATGAGCATTTACTTCTTCTACATAGGGAAAGAATTTGATAGATTTATATCCTTGTATCCATCCGGTCAAGTCCTTACCAGTATTGAGATCACCATCTTGTTTTATCAATGTAATCTGCTTGGTGAAAGTGACCGGAGTTTCATTGTTGTATAAGTTGCGTACATTTGTTTTTTCACCAGTGACGGCATCGTACTGGTAAACATCAAATGTTTCGGCTGTGCCATCACCGGCAATAACATCGTTACGACGATCTCCCGGTAGACAGAACAACTCTGCAAACTCAGGAGTTAATGCCATATTCCCACCTACAGAAGAAGACAGAGCAACGGAGTAGAAGCCATTGTTCTTCTGTCCTTGACGCCAAGTACGGAAACGGGCATAATATAAAGCATGGTCGTTGTCGTCAGTAATTGCGTCAAATGGCATGGCGTAAATGAAGTCCTTAATATGTGCTCCGTTATTGTACAGGAACTTTTTCTTGTAATCATCACTCAGATCGAACAGACCGGATTCAATTATATCATCACACATTGCTACGCATTCGTTTATCTTTTCATTTGCAGCGGTAGAAGACCAACTGGCACTGGTAACATCCTGTGTATAGACATTCCAGTTAATATAAAGTTTGGCGAGCAGTGCGTCTACCATCCAGCGAGTAGGCTTACCATAAGTGTTTTCGGAGACTTCTGTCGGGCAGTAATCACGCACTTCTAATAGTTCGGATTCAATCCAGCGAGCTACATCGGCACGTGGAGAGCGGTTGACAATGCCGCTCTCATCCAGTAGACGATAGTCGATAATGGGAGTATCTCCCCAGTTGTCCATTAGCAGAAAAGTATAGAAAGCACGTGCGGCGCGTACTGGTGCGGAAACTGTAGCATTTTCATCTCCCAAATCTATGAGGACTTGGTTACATTTGGTAATGCCGCTTTGAATATCGTTATAGACATTCAACTGGCTTTTACAGGCATTGGGATCGACGTTATGGAGTGAGAAGTTGGCCATGTCACGTTCGTTTAGATAGTCACCACCGAAACTGACTGCCGTATATTCGTCTGAATTACATGAAATTCCTTCATCGTAGCGACGGCCAAGCGCAGCACGGAACGCATAATAAGCATCGCTTATTTTGGCTTCTATAGCAATCTCAGAGTCGGTAGGGTATTTTGTATAGACCGATTTTATATCTACATCCAAATCAGTGCAACCTACAGTTGCAAGTGCCATCAAGACACCGGAAAGAATATATCTTGTTTTCATATTCATATTTTCTTTTTAAGGAGTTAGAAATTGATATTCACGCCAAACATGAAGGTGCGAGTACGTGGGTAAGTAGTATTGCGCCAGTCAATACCCGGTTGTAAGCCACCTAGATTGATTTCAGGGTCTACTCCCTTATAACCGGTTAAGGTAAACACATTATTGCAGGTAGCATAGATTTTCAGACTGTTTACCCAGTCACCCAGTTTGCCGAAATCGTAACCTAATGATAACGAAGCCAGGCGTAAATAAGAACCGTTCTCTATATAGCGGTCCGATGGAGCTTGAGCACGTGTATCAGTAGCCTTTTGCATGGTAGCCACTTCGCTTAATACATTCTTGCCGGTATTGAGCAAGGTCACATTGTTGTAGAAGGCACGTGTTGCATTGAAAATTTTGTTTCCAGCAATGCCTTGAAAGAAGGCAGTCAATGACCAGTTCTTGTAGGTAAAGGCATTGTTCCATCCGAAAGTAACCTTAGGCTGTGCAGAACCAGCTTTGCGGCGATCGCCATCATCCGGGGCATCGGTGGTGCCTATCAGATTTCCCTCTGCATCATAGTCATTGAAGATGGAACCACCGTCTTCATTGTAACCGGCCCATTCCCAAACGTAGAACTGACCTACCGGGCTGCCCTCCATCAGTCTCTGGACATTGGTAGTAGCATAGCCGCCTACGTCTGGATTGCCATAATCACGGTAGTTCACAGAATAAGTATCATTGGATAGTGACTCCACGTTGTTTTTGTTGTGGGCAATGTTTAAGGTTGTATTCCAGGTGAAGTTGTTTGTTATTACTGGGGTGGCATTGATGGTTAGTTCGATACCTTTGTTGCTGATTTCGCCTACATTGGCGGTCATTGTGCCGTAAGGATAGCGGTTGGTAGAAACTGGGTAGTCATAAATTAAATCTTTTGTGCGCTTGTCGTAGTATTCGATGGTACCGGTCAGTCGGTTGTTGAAGAATCCGAAGTCAATACCGACGTTGAACATGCCTGTACGCTCCCATTTCAGGTCTGGATTAGCATTTTTGGTAGCGGCCAGTGTACGGTAGCTGGAGGATGATCCTGTGACGGGATCCACGTAAGTGAACCAACCCGATGCACCGTAAGTTTGCTGTGCGGTATAGGCGTCAAATCCCAGTGAGTTACCGCTTACACCATAGCCTATGCGGAATTTCAGGTCATCAAACACTTTCTGATTCTTCATGAAATTCTCTTCTGTAATGCGCCATGCCAATGATACGGAAGGGAATGTACCCCAGCGGTTGTTCTTGCCGAAAGCGGAAGAACCATCGCGTCGTATGGTAGCTTGGAACAGGTACTTGCTGTTAAAACTGTAGTTTACGCGGCCATAGAATGAAATCATGCGCAGGGTTGAAAGTTTGTTGTCGCTATTAATGCCGTCAATATCCATATTGTTGGCCAATCCCATATTGTAATATTTCAGGTAATCGTCGTAAAAGTTGTATACAGTTAAGCCGAAGCCATCATTATCATCGTTCTGCTCCCAAGAGTAACCGGCCATCAAACCCAGTTTGTGTTTGTCGGCAAATACATGGTCATAATTGACGTAAGTTTCCATCTGCTTCTTGATGTTTTCCTTGGTGCTGCGTGAAGCCTGACCGTGGCGGGAAGAGATGTTGGGAAGTTGTGACTGTGTAGTATTGTAGTTACTGTAAATATACTGTTCGTTTTGATAAGAAAGATTCAGATTCCAATCTAGTCCGTCAATGATGTGAAGGGTTGCTTTGGCAATACCTTGCAACATTTTCTCTTTTGTTTTGTACTGATCTTCATAGACCATTGACAGCGGGTTATAACTTTGTGAGATACTTGTATTAGCGTACCAGGAACCGTCTGCATTCTTTACAGGAACCAGCGGATTGTAATAGTACATGGCATCCAGTACACTCCGTCCCTGATTTTCGGTTGAGGCCGTTTGTTTGTTGGTTATGCTTGCATTTACACTAACCGACAAATCCAGATGATCTTTCAGAGTTTTGGTTTGCAAGAAAGAACGGGCTGTGATGCGATCCATTGAAGTTCCTCTCACAACACCTTCTCGGTCGATGTAGTTGAGAGATGCACTATAGGTGGTTTTTTCATTGCCACCGTTGATGGAGATATTATGATTGTGGCTGAAACCGGAACGCAATACTTCATCCTGCCAATTGGTGTCGGCCGGGTTGTTTACATCGTAGTAGGGGGAAAGGTCGACATTATTTGCGTTGGCATAGGCCAGAAGTTCGCTGGCATTCATCATGTCCAGAGTTTTCAAAGTATTATCTATAGCTACATAACCACTGTAGTTTACATTGGTTTTACCATTCTTGCTACCTTTCTTGGTGGTGACAATGATTACACCATTAGCGGCTTTTGAACCATAGATGGCTGTGGCACTGGCATCACGAAGAACATCGATGCTTTCAATGTCTTCCGGAGCAATAAGCGACAGGCTGACGCCCGGGACGCCATCGATTACGTAGTATGGTTCCATGGCTGCACCCTCGCGTAAAGAAGATGTACCACGCAGAGAGATAGATGCCGAGCCATTAGGGTCACTGGTATTGGCAATGGTCAATCCCGGAACTTTTCCTTGTAGCAGTTGCGCCGGATTAGTGTAGACACCTACGTTCAAATCATCTGCTTTCACTGTTGTGATAGAGCTGGTAACATCCTTACGCGTCATGCTACCATATCCCACTACTACTACTTCATCTAATGTTTGGGAATCTTCCTCCATTACTACATTAATAGCGCTTTGGTTCACTTGAACCTCTTTTTTAGTAAAGCCAATGAAAGTAAATATGAGGGTTTGCCCTCTTTTCACTTCTATAGAGTATTTACCGTCAAGATCGGTGATACAACCATTGGTGGTGCCTTTTTCTAATACATTGACGCCTGCCAATGGCTCACCGGATTTGTCTGTAACAGTACCGGTAACCTTGTTCTGGGCAAATGCTAAGGTACTACTTAGCAAGAACACTACAAAGAGCACGCTTTGCGCAAATGTCCTTTTTCTTTTTAATTGTACATTCAGCATAAAATAAAGTTTTAGTTATAAATTATGTTCTCTTCTTCTGTATATTTATAAATATTATTCTGGCTGCAAAAGTAGGCTGTACTTATTACAGATATATTTCAAGTGTATTACAAGATTATTGTAATATTTTGATATACAATTAATTGAGATGAATGGAAGACAAAAGGATATTTGCTTTATATTACTATCTTTGGATAGATGTAATGTAAAGAATAAAGGCGGTCGTTCCATGTTGTCCTTTCTTATAAGTGACAACTTTGGGAAAAAACGGGATAATGTCTTTGCCTCCATAGTATTTTAGATTTTGATTACTGCAAATCTAAGCCAATGAAGTTATAGTTAGGGAGAAAATGATGCAAATTAGGGGGAAAATAGTGAACTATTGTTTTTTTCTGGATTATCCCGCCCAGTCTTCTCTATCCAGATTCCTGTATCCGATGGCTTCTGCCAAATGTGAGGGCTGTATCAGGTCACTGTTTTCAAGGTCGGCAATGGTACGTGCCACTTTTAGTATACGGTCATAGGCACGGGCGGAAAGATTAAGCCTGTTCATCGCATTTTTCAGTAAGGCAAGACCTTTGTCATCCGGACGAGCATATAGGGAAAGTAGTTTGCTGCTCATTTGTGCATTACAGTAAACGCCCGGAATATCTGCATATCTGTTTTCCTGAATTTGTCGGGCGGAGATTACACGCTCCCGTATGATGGAACTTGCTTCTCCCGGATGTGCATCGGACATTTTCTCAAAAGGTACAGGAACTACTTCAATTTGTAGGTCGATGCGGTCAAGTAGAGGACCAGAGATACGATTCAGGTATTTTTGTACTTGTCCCGGACTGCATACACAAGCTTTTGTCGGATGATTGTAATATCCGCAAGGACATGGGTTCATAGAGGCTACCAGCATAAAACTGGCAGGGTATTCCACATTGCTTTTCACACGGGAAATGGTGATCTTTCGGTCTTCCAGCGGTTGGCGGAGGACTTCCAGTACGCTGCGATTGAATTCTGGCAATTCGTCCAGAAATAAAATACCATTATGGGCAAGGCTGATTTCTCCTGGTTGTGGATAACTGCCTCCACCCGTCATGGCCACTGTGGAAATGGTGTGATGCGGATCGCGGAACGGGCGTTTTGAAATAAGCCCCGTATTGTTTTGCAGCCTTCCTGCCACAGAATGTATTTTTGTAGTTTCAAGGCTCTCTCCCAGGGACAGCGGGGGAAGAATGGATGGTAATCTTTTGGCAAGCATGGATTTTCCGCTTCCCGGGGCACCAATCAGAATAATATTATGTCCCCCTGCCGCTGCCACTTCCAGTGCACGTTTTACGTTTTCCTGTCCTTTTACATCTGCAAAGTCCAGATCAAAGCTACTTTGTTGTGCATAAAACTCTTCGCGGGTGTTGACGATGGTAGGAGTGAGTTCCTGCTTCCCATTGAAGAATTCTATTACCTCTTTGATGTTTTCAACTCCATATACTTGAATCTGATTGACTACAGCCGCTTCAAGAGCGTTCTGTCTGGGTACTATGATTCCCTCGAATCCTAATTCACGTGCTTTGATGGCAATGGGCAGAGCCCCCTTGATGGGTTGCAGGCTACCGTCAAGGCTCAGTTCGCCCATCATCAGGTAGCGGTTCAGCTTATCCGGTTGGATTACTTCTCCGGCGGCAAGCATACCAATGGCAAGTGGGAGGTCATAGGCGGAACCTTCTTTGCGGATATCAGCCGGTGCCATATTGATGATGATATTGCTGGTAGGTATCCGGTATCCATTCACTTGTAGCGCGGAAATGATACGTTGGTGGCTTTCTTTGACGGCCGAATCCGGTAGTCCGACAAGATAGAACATACAACCTCTTGAACTATTTACTTCGATGGTGATGAGAGTTGCGTCGATGCCTTGCACAGCCGCTCCGAAAACTTTGATTAGCACGTGTTTATTAGTGATTAGTGGTGAGTGATTTCTCCTTTTCTTTTTCAGCAATCTCTTTTAGCTTGTTCTCAATTGCTTTTTCATCCAGATTTTTACCTTCTATTCTTCCTGTAGGACTGAGAAGTATATTGGTAGGAAGCGTCTGTATGGCAAATTGTTTGATAATCTCTCCGCTCCAGCCGGAGAAATCACAGACTTGTTCCCATTTCAGCGTATCCGCTTTGATGGTTTCCTGCCATTTCTTTTTATCAAGATCGAGAGAAACGCCCAGCAATGCGAAGTTCTTATTCTTCTGCTCTTTCTTATAAATACGGCGGAACATGGCATTATTTGCACGGCTGACCGTATCCCACGAAGCCCAGAACTGTATGAGCAGGTACTGATCTTTAAAGTTGGAGCGACTTATATCTTTTTCTTCCGCATTGCGTAGTCGGAAGTAGGGCGCCGATTTCCCTACAGCTACTTTTTCTTCTTCTTCAATCCGCTTCAGCAATGCATCCATAAAGGGACGGTCCTTCAGTTCTCCGGTCATACGGTCGGCCAGTTTCTGGATTTGTGTCAAATCGGGTTGAGGGTTTTGCACAAAGTATTTATCCAGCAGATAGATACTGACTAATGAAGCAGGATGTTCAGTAATGAAATTCTCCGCTTTCTCTTCCAAAGCTTTTCCGGACGGGGTACCCAATCCTTTTAGTTCCTGGTTGAAGTCTGTTAATTCTTTATTGGGGGCATTGCCGCTGATTTGTAAAGAGGATAGTTCGGCCATGGAGCCTTTTATTTGTATCTTATTCCCTTTATTCAGGAAAAGCGGATACTCTGTTCCATCGCTGAATAATAAGATTGTGGTGACTAACGTATCAGCAGAAAGTGTCGCGGAGAATTTATCTTTTTCGGCAATCAGTGTATCCATGCGGTCATGCATTCTGTCCGCACCATATAAATAGATGGTATCATTCCCCAATCCTTTGATTTCTCCACTGAGGCTGATACTATCGGTCTTCTTTCCACCACAGGCAGAGAGGCCGATTAATAGAAAATATAATAGACAGACGTTCTTCATCTCTAAATACTTTTTTGCGAAAGTACGGCTTTTGCAGATAATAAAAAAGAAATGCCCGACATTTCTCAACGCCGGGCATTCTACAGATATTTATTTATTTACTACTTAAAATCACTAATCGTAATTAGTGAAGAGCTTCTTACTGAATGATGCTCATGAAATCTGCATTCGTGAAGTACTTAGCAAATTCCAGATCAGAAGCTGCTTTCTTAGCTAATGAAGAATCTTTAGCTACAGCGCTCTTCAAGCTGCTGGTAACCATAGAAGAATTGTTAGTTCTTGCACCTAATACAGCCATCAGGTACTCAGTATAAGCGTCTGGCTTTTCTACACTTGCCAAAGTATTTTTAGCTTTGTTGTAGTCCTTAGCCAGGATCTGAGCCAAAGCAGCACTGTTAGATTTCGTGTTGCCGAATGCGCTTACAGCTCTGTCATATTGACCTTGAGCGATGTACAGGTTACCCAGAGCTTCGTTCAGTTCTTTTGCACCGGAAGCTTTACTCAGGTAAGTTTCAGCAGCGGCTTTATCACCTTTTGTCAAAGCGATCAAACCAAGATTCATGTTAACTTCAGGAGCATCCTTGATAGAAGCTGCTTTCTTGAAGTAGCTTTCAGCCTTGTCAAGGTTACCTGACTGGTAAGCCAGTTTACCTAAGTTATTGTAAGCACGATAGTCGTTCGGATAAATCTGAGTAGCTTTAGTGAAGATTACTTCTTGTTTAGCCGGATCATTAGTCAGAGTAGCTGCGTACAGCAATTCTTCCAGACTCAGCTGCTTAGCATCTGTGTTAGCCAGATTAGCGATTTCATCATCAGACTTACCAATGATTTCATAATTCAAAGTCAGACGAGAACGACGCAATTGCGGCAAGATTTCGTCAGCTAAGTTCTTGTAAACAGAAGAAATGTTCTTGATTTCCTGCTCTCTTTGTTCAGGATCAGAATACATAGACAGAACGCGAAGGATCAGTTCTTTATCTTGGATATTAGATTTAGATACCAATTCCTGGAAACCTTCCCAGTCCTGAGCAGTATATTTTGTATCGATTGCAGCGTCAATTTTTGCTTTCTTCAAGTTCTGGTTGATAACCTTTGCAGTGTTGTCCTGACGGTTTTCGGCCAACTTAGTGTTCAGGCTTACACCGCCATCAGGAGATGCATAAGCAGAAACTTCGATGTTGCTGATCTTCTTGTTAACAGCACCGTCTACGTTCTTCACTTCTTCGTTGAATTCCTTAGCGGTCTTCAATTCACCGGCACGGACATTAGCTTGCTGAATCAAGAACATGATGTTAGCATCGTGTTTCTCCTTGATGATACGTTGGAAAGCGTCGTCACCGTTGGCAGGAGTAGCGCTGCTCAGCGTCTGCTCAACCATTTCAGAGGTAGAAATCACACCATCAGCTACTTTCACAGCAGGAATAGTTACTGTTTTGTTACCGATTGTGGCTTTAAATTCCAGATATAACTCTGATTTTGCCATTTCGGGAACATAATCGAAAGAAGTCTTCATAGTGTAGTTACCACCCATCTTGTATGAGATGGTCTGGTCGTTACCTTCTACTTTTTCTCCTTGGAATACGGCTGACTGTCCTTTAGCTTCTCCACCGTTCCATTTCAGAACCGGAGTTACTTCTACTACAGCTTTCTTGTTAAAATACTTTTCAGGGAATTTTCCGTTGATAGTGGCGGGAACTTTGCCACCAACAGCTTCAAGAACCTGAGGGGTCACGGTGAAATAATCAGAAGATAATTCACCCATTTTGCTGCTACAAGATGAAAGTGCAACAACCAGTGCCATTAACAAAGGCAGATACAATCTCTTAGTCATTTTAGGTATAAATTAATTGTTTGTAATTGAAATTAGTCTATTGGTTTCTCTTAGTGCCTATTACCACATGATAATAGCCTCGCAAAGATATTAAATCTCCCGGCACAATCTGAAAGGAATAGCCAATTTTATTATAATTTAATGAAATCCTGTCTCTTTTCTGTACTTGATGTTCCTTGGATGGTGTTCAATGATCTCACTCCGCAACATATTCCGGTCGATATGGGTATAAATTTCGGTTGTTGCGATGGATTCGTGTCCCAGCATACATTGTATGGCACGCAGGTTCGCGCCTCCTTCCAGCAAGTGGGTAGCGAAGGAATGACGGAAGGTGTGCGGGCTGATATTTTTGGTGATACCGGCTTTCTCCGCCAACTCCTTTATCAGGTGAAAAACCATGATGCGGGAGATACTGTTTCCCCAGCGGGCAAGGAATACATAATCTTCAAATCCTTTCTTTATTTTACCAACATTACGGTCGAGCAACCAGTATTTTATTTCTTTGATGGCACGTGGGGAAATAGGGACTAATCGTTGTTTGCTGCCTTTTCCTTCCACTTTAATAAAACCTTCATCGAAATAGAGCTCGGACAGCTTCAGATTACAAAGTTCCGAGACGCGCAGTCCGCAGCTGTATAGAGTTTCCAGAATGGCCCGGTTGCGCTGGCCTTCCTTTTTACTCATGTCTACAGTAGCTATGATGGTGTCTATTTCTTCTACGGTCAGTACTTCCGGTAGTTTAAAACCTATTTTAGGACCTTCGAGCAGTTCACTGGGATCATCTTCCCGATAGTCTGCCATAATCAGGAAGTGGAAGAATGATTTTATTCCGGACATGATGCGTGCCTGGGAGCGGGGATGAATGCCGATGTCATGCAAGCCGGCGGCGAAACGTTGCAAGTCGTCCAGAGTGACTGACAGCATATCAATATTCTCTGCTTTCAAAAAACGCAGCAATTTATCAAGATCGGTCAGATAGGCATCAAGCGTATTGGCAGAAAGTGCTTTTTCTAACTTTAGATACTGCTGATACTTCCTGATAATCAGTGCTTCTTTCTCCTTATTTATTGTTTTTTCGTCTAATTTCATTTCTTTTTTCTACCTTTGTTCCCTGAATTTGAATGTTTTCCGGAACGTATCCGATCCGTATCTGCCCCGTATCTGCTCCGTGTCTATAGGCTTGGACTTACTACGGACCTGATACGGAGCTGCTACGGACTTACTACGGAGCAGGTACGGACTTCTTACGGAGTTGCTGCGGAGCTATAGTTCCGGAACAAAGGTATAAAAAATTGTGTTATGAGGATACAAATTATTAATGGCCCGAATATCAATCTGCTGGGCAAACGTGAACCTTCCATTTACGGCAGTGTTACTTTTGAAGATTACCTTGTCGAACTTCGTAAGAAGTATACTGATATACAAATAGACTATTTCCAGTCGAACATCGAGGGAGAGCTGATAGACAAGATTCAGCAAACCGGTTTTGATGTAGACGGAATTATCCTGAATGCAGGTGCTTACACCCATACTTCCATTGCTTTGCAGGATGCTATCCGTTCAGTGACTTCTCCGGTTATCGAGGTACATATTTCTAATGTGCATGCTCGTGAGGCTTTCCGTCATGTATCTATGATAGCTTGCGCCTGCAAAGGCGTTATCTGCGGTTTCGGATTGAACTCTTACCGCCTGGCGCTCGAAGCCTTGACCGGCGACGAGTAATTCGTAATTCATGATTTGTAATTAAACAAAAATAGGTATAAGATTATGTTATTGAAACAGACAAAAATCGTTGCAACCATTTCTGATAAGCGTTGCGATGTTGATTTTATAAAAGGCTTGTTTGAAGCCGGTATGAATGTGGTGCGTATGAACACGGCACATCTCGGCCGCGAAGGTTCGGAGATGCTGATAAATAATGTGCGTGCGGTGTCCAACCGTATAGCTATCCTGATGGATACTAAAGGCCCGGAGGTGCGTACTACCATCTGTGCCGATCCTATCGCTTACAAAGTCGGTGACAGAGTGAAAGTCGTAGGTGATCCAGATCTGGAAACTACCCGTGAGTGTATTTCCGTTTCCTATCCTAACTTTGTGCACGATGTTGCCATTGGCATACACATCCTTATTGATGATGGTGATCTGGAAATGATTGTTGTGGATAAAACGGAAGATTATTTGGTATGTGAGATACAGAATGATGCTACTTTGGGAAGTCGTAAGAGCGTAAATGTGCCGGGAGTACGCATCAATCTTCCTTCTCTGACGGAAAAGGACCGTACCAATATTCTTTATGCCATTGAGAAAGACATCGACTTTATTGCTCATTCTTTTGTGCGTAATAAACAGGATGTTCTGGATATAAAGGAAATTCTGGATGCTCATAACAGTGATATCCGTATCGTGGCCAAGATAGAGAATCAGGAAGGCGTTGATAACATTGATGAAATCCTGGAAGTGGCTGACGGTGTGATGGTGGCTCGTGGTGACCTTGGTATCGAAGTCCCCCAAGAGCGTATTCCGGGTATTCAGCGTTTGCTGATTCGTAAATGTATCCTGGCAAAGAAACCGGTAATTGTGGCTACGCAGATGCTTCATACAATGATTACCAATCCGCGTCCTACCCGTGCAGAGGTAACAGATATTGCGAATGCTATTTATTACCGTACGGATGCTTTGATGCTGAGCGGTGAAACGGCGTATGGTAAATATCCGTTGGATGCCGTGAAGACTATGACAAAGGTGGCTGCACAGGCAGAAAAAGATAAATTGGCTGATAACGATATCCGTATTCCACTGGATGAGAACAGCAACGATGTGACTGCCTTCCTGGCGAAACAAGCTGTAAAGGCTACTTCGAAGTTGAAGATACGTGCGATCATCACTGATAGTTACAGTGGACGTACTGCCCGCAACCTTGCTGCATTCCGTGGTAAATATCCGGTGCTGGCCATCTGTTATAAGGAAAAGACAATGCGCCATCTGGCACTTTCTTACGGTGTGGAAGCTATTTACATGCCGGAACTTGCTAACGGTCAGGAATACTATTTCGCAGCTCTGCGTCGTCTGCTGAAAGAAGGCCGTTTATCAGAATCTGATATGGTGGGTTATCTGAGTAGCGGTAAAGCCGGAACACATACTTCTTTCCTCGAAATTAATGTAGTGGGAGATGCTCTGAAGTATGCGGAAGAAAGTGTATTACCCAATAAAAACAGATACCTTTAATAAATAATAAATTAAAAATGAAGAATGAAGAATTTTTGTGCAGTATAGCCTGATTCTTCATTCTTCATTCTTCATTTCTATGACCATAGACGAATATATCTTGCAGCATATTGACGATGAAGGAGATTATCTGAAGGCTCTTTATCGGGACACACACCTTAAATTGCTTTATCCGCGTATGGCATCGGGCCATTTACAGGGGCGGATGCTAAAGATGTTTGTTAAAATGATACGTCCTCATCGTATTCTGGAGATAGGGACATATAGCGGTTATTCTGCTCTTTGTCTTGCCGAAGGCTTACCGGAAGACGGCATGTTGTACACGTTTGAGATCAATGATGAGCAGGAAGACTTTACCCGTCCGTGGTTGGAAGGTTCTGAGTATGCGAATAAAATAAAACTCTACATTGGTGATGCGTTGCAATTAGTGCCGCAGTTGGGCATAACGTTCGATTTGGCTTTTATCGATGGAGATAAGCGGAAATACGTTGATTATTACGAGATGGTGCTTTCCAATCTTTCTGACGGAGGTTATATTATCGCCGATAATACCTTGTGGGATAACCATGTGCTGGAAGAACACCCCCGCAATAATGACTTGCAAACTATTGGCATCAAGGCTTTCAATGAACATGTAGCACATGATACACGCGTAGAAAAAGTAATCCTTCCCCTGCGGGACGGATTAACAATTATCCATAAGAAGTAATTCAGGATATCGGATATGTGATAGAGACAATCTTTTCCTCTCCCTTTTCTTCTACTTGATAACTCCCCTTGAACGTTTCCACATAGAGGCGGTTGATATTATGCAGGATATGTTGTTCCTGTTCGTCCTCCCAACACTGATAAAGAGGACTTCGCAGGATGATTATTTTCAGGTATTTGTCTTCCTGGCTTAAAGTATATTCCACTTCGCGTTTCTCTCCCTTATATTCTTGAGGGACTGATAAGAGTGAAGTAAGTAATTTCAGGAACCATTTACTGTCAGCCTTTATCTGCAACATTTCCAATTCTGTATTGAAGGTTGATTTCACAATGCCGGGAGTCTCCATATCCACAATCATTCTGGTTTCCCGACATAGTTGAACGGCATCGCATTCTTGAACGGTGAAGCGCATCATTCCTGCTTCAAGGCGTGATAAGTCGAGGATATTGTTTATGAGTTTTAGTAGTTTCGTTGAGTTGCTTTTTACAGCAATTGAATACTCTTCTATTTCTTCATCCGTTAAGTCATTTTCTGAAGATAGTAATTCAGAAAAACCGACTACAGTGTTCAAGGGTATACGTATCTCATAGGTGATGTTATGGAGGAAGCGTTCTTTCATCTTGTCAGCGGCTTCCATTCTTTCGAAGGCTTTTCGGGTTTCCTTCTCTGCATGCCGTAACTGACAGCGAATATGATAGGCACGTATAATGACAAAAACTAATATTAGTAATATAATTGTACCTGCACCTACCTGTATATAACGATATCGTTTGGTCAGTTCTTCTTTTTCAAGTAAAGCTCTTCGGATTTTATAGTTGGCTTGATGGGCTTCTTTGTGCCGTTGTAGCATGTCCTGATTGAGAGAATCCCCTTTTATGGCTACCATTTTATACAGGTTGGCAGCATCTTTATAACGTCCGGTTTCCAGCAAGGCGTCTGCTTTTGATTTGAGTAAGTCGTTTTCGTTGAAAGGATCCGTTCCCCTACAGGCGGCCAATGCCAGGTCAAGCTCCCGGAAGCATTTGTCCCACTCTTTAGTGAGCTTATAATAAAATCCCCATAGGCTATGGTAGTTTATATAGGCACCGAGATACACATTATCGCTATAATATTCTTCTGCCTTTTTCAGGTGCTGGATTAGTTTTTCCTGGTCTTTAGTAATCATATAGATTTTGCAAAACGATGTTTCTATTTCCAGAAATATTGTTTTGAATGTGTCTGATAGGGGAAGTCCTTTGGACACTTTTGTGAGAACATCCAGTTGCTTCTGATATTCACTGAGGGCTTGCGGATATTTTTCCTGTTTTTTATAAAGTTTAGCCAGATTTCCGTGTATTATTAATAGTCCATTTTCATTGGCCGTAGGATTATTCTCCAAAGCCTGTTTGTATATTTCGATGGCCTCGTCATACCGTCCGGCAAAATCATAGGCCTGTGCCAATGCAAGAGCCGCGATGAAGTTGCCTTTTTTATAATTGAGGCGGGTGGACTCATCTCTCATCTCTTGGGCTTGCATAATGGCATATTCGGTATCTCCCAGCGCACATCGTGCCTGAAGTACGGAAAGCCACATGGTATAGTAAAATGCATAATCCTTATACTGGTAGCTGGCCTCTTTCAGTATTAAAAGCCTTTTTTGCTGATTGAAAATATCTGCAAGATATTCATATTGGCGGCAATAGTCAAAAAGTGCCCATAACTCTTCTCCGTGTATTTGCTTCCAGCGGGCAAGCACAATTGCAGAATCCAGATATTCGGTAGCCGATTCCTGACCAATGTATTGCTGGAATGCATTTCTCAGAAATATGCAGCGGATGGAATCATTGGGTATGGTAGCGGCTGTCTGGAATATGCTGTCGCGCGCTTGCTGCTTCGTAGATGCATGTGTTTCTGTCAGGAAGGGTATGTCTGCCAGAAGCAGAATAAAGAGAATTATTTTTTTCATGCTTTGCCTGCTTGTTTTAATGGGTGAGTGAAGATGAAACGTGAACCGTTCGTATATTCCGGGTCTATCCAGATATTTCCACCAAGTTGGTCAATAATAAACTGGCAGATAGATAAACCGATACCTGTTCCCTGGGATTTCTCGTCTACCCGTTCGAAGCGGTTGAATATTGTAGGCTGTTTTTCCAATGGAATGCCACAACCGGTGTCTGTAACTGAGAATTGCGCCATACCCTCTTCATTTTGCTCTAACCGCAGGATAATACTGCCTTCTTTGGTGAATTTGGTGGCGTTGACTAAAATGTTGATCAGTACCTGGGGCAGGCGGAATATGTCTGTTTCTATTTCCAAAGAAGGCAGTGTTGTTTCGAAAGATAATGCAGCTTGTGTTTGCTTAATCCCTTCTACGGTTTGAATGATTCCTTCGCAAAGAGGGACAGCGTCGCATACCTTTAGGTCGAACTTCATGTTCTTTACGTCTAGGCAGGAAATATCCACTACATCGTTGAGCAGATTGATCAGTAGGCGGGAATTTAACTGAATGATTTCATAACATTGTTTCCGGGTATCTTCATCAATACCGGGGGTGGTCAGTACTTCGGAGAAACCGGACAAGGCATTTAAGGGGGTGCGGATTTCATGACTCATGTTCGAAATGAACAGGCTTTTATTTCGCGTGGATTTCTCTACCTCCTCTTGTGCCTGCTGAAGCTTCAGTTGCGATTGTATTAGCTTTCTGCGTTGTTTTCTTAAATATACAACGCAGCCTATGGCAATGGCAATAAAAAACGGAAGGATGATGAGAGCTAATGAAAGCAAACGGTTCTGTTGCTGGCTGTTGGCAAGTTCCAGCTCATCGATTGAGTAGATTTTCCGCATATCCTTTACTCCACGGGAATTGATCTCCTCATAAACGGTATCTGATTTATGACTTAATTCTTTATACAATTTTGCAGCTTCTTCATACTGCTGTTCCTGCATTTTTTCATCTGCATCTTTCCAGCGGATATCCTCTTCTGCATAGGCAATGGATGAGAAAAATAGTAGTATTATCCAAACGTGTACTTTCATAAAGTAAGCTATTTTGTGATGTTGTTGCAAATGTAGTTTTTAATTAATGAAAAGCTACGTTTTGGTGCTAAAAAAAGTATAAATCATGAGTCTAACGAGATATTTGCGTAACTTTGCCTTTAAATATAGATAATTGATTTATGGAAACAACTCGTCAGAATAAAATAGCCCGTTTGCTTCAGAAGGAATTGAGTGACATTTTCCTGTTGCAAACTAAATCCATGCCGGGAGTACTGATCTCTGTCAGTGCTGTGCGTATCAGCCCGGACTTGAGTGTCGCACGTGCTTATCTGAGTATCTTCCCTTCGGAAAAGGCGGAAGAGATAATAAAGAATGTCAATGATAATATGAAGTCTATCCGTTATGAGTTGGGTACCCGTGTGCGTCATCAGCTTCGCATCATTCCGGAACTGAAGTTCTTTGTGGATGATTCACTGGATTATCTTGAAAAAATAGATGAATTGTTGAAGTGAACCTTCCCTTCTACATAGCTCGGCGTTATCTCTTCTCCAAGAAGAAACACAATGCTATCAATATCATTTCCGGCATTTCGGTGTGCGGAGTGGCATTGGCTACATTGGCGCTGGTCTGTACACTTTCCGTATTCAATGGTTTTCAGGATATGGTAGCAGGATTCTTTACAGCCTTTGATCCGGAATTGAAAATTACGATTCGTGAGGGAAAAGTCTTTGAACCGCAGGGGGCAGCATTTCAGGAAGTGCGCTCTTTGCCGGAAATTGGTGTCTGGACAGAGACGCTGGAGGAGAATGCCATGGTGCAATATAAGGACCGTCAGGCTATGGCTATTATTAAAGGGGTGGAAGATAACTTCGAGGAGCTTACGTCTATTGATAGTTTGCTGTACGGTGCAGGTGAGTTTATCCTGCATGACTCTATCGTAGATTATGGCGTATTGGGTGTGGAATTGATATCTGAGTTGGGAACAGGACTTCAGTTTGTTGATCCCCTTCAGGTGTATGCTCCCAAACGGAATGTACGCGTGAATATGGCTAATCCTTCCGCTTCTTTCAATCGTGATTACCTATTTTCTCCCGGTGTAGTGTTTGTTGTCAATCAGCAGAAGTATGATGCACGCTACATTCTTACTTCTCTTAGCTTTGCTCGTAATCTTTTTAATTATGACACGGAGGTGTCGGCTGTTGAATTGAAGTTGAAGCCGGGGGCAGATGTTACGGCTGTGCAGAGAAAGATTGCTCGTATCCTAGGTGATGAATTTGTAGTACTAGACCGTTATGAGCAGCAGGCTGATGTGTTCCGTATTATGGAGATAGAGAAATTCATATCTTATCTTTTTCTCACATTTATTCTTGCGATAGCCTGTTTCAATGTGATTGGTTCTCTTTCCATGTTGATCCTAGATAAACGCGAAGACGTGGAGACTCTGCGTAATCTTGGAGCTGATGACCGCTTGATAGCCCGTATATTTTTGTTTGAAGGTCGGCTTATTTCCCTGTTCGGCGCACTTTCCGGTATTGTTCTTGGTCTGTTGCTTTGCTATATCCAGCAGCGTTTCGGCATTATTTCCTTAGGTGGTGGTAATGGCAGCTTTATTGTGGATGCTTATCCTGTTAGTGTGCATGTAACGGATGTAGTACTGATATTTATTACGGTGATTACTGTCGGATTCCTTTCGGTGTGGTATCCGGTGCACTATTTGACGCGGCGGTTACTGAAGAAATAATGTCTGTTGACGCAAGTGTCGAACCACTGGTTTTGTACTCAATCTAGCCATTAGTGTATTCATTTTGTATTTTGTGGGTTTAGATATCATTCTGGCAAGAACACATATATGTATCTGTTGTTGAGTTCCTATATTTGCATGTAGAGACAATTTGAGAATTGTTTTCAATATGGAATGTGGCAAAGGGAATTAAAAGGTTTTGTTCTCTTTGCTGCAAAGAAATGCAATGATTAATAGAATTCACCTAAAAATCTTTTTATTTATGGAACGACGCACCTTTCTTAAAATTTTGTCATCAGCAGGTATCGTTAGCTTGGTTAGTCCGACTTTTGCTATGGAAGTTTGTAAAAACAAGGTGTCTAAATCTTCTTCAGCTCTTCTCGAATCCGCTTTTCGTAATCCGCCTTTCTCTTCCGGAGTTTATACATGGTGGCATTGGATGAATGGTAATATAACTAAAGATGGTATAACCCGTGATCTTGAAGCCATGAAAGCAAATGGTATTGCGGGGTATCAATTGTTTGAAGCAGGAAGTGGCATCCCTATTGGTCCGGTAGAATCGCTTAGTGATGAATGGGTAGATCTTATTCTGCATACGCTCAAAGAATCAGAAAGGTTGGGTTTGGAGTTTGCAATGCACAACTGCCCCGGTTGGTCATCCAGTGGTGGTCCGTGGATCACTCCAGATAAAGCTATGCAAATAATAACGTGGAGCGAAACTAAAATAACGGGTGGAAAACAAGTCAGGATTCAGTTACCCACTCCCAAACATATGTTTGATTATTACATAGATACATATTGTTTGGCTATTCCGGCAAATATGAAAGTAATACCTAGGTTGTCAATTCTTGAATTATCAAATAGGCTTGATAAGGATGGTGTTTTAACTTGGGATGTTCCTACTGGTGAGTGGCTGATTATGCGTTTTGGACAAACAGCCAAAGATCAGAAGAATAAGTCAGCCCCCTCTAAATCAACCGGATTAGATTGTGACAAATTCAGTACAGAAGCACTGGATTATCATTTGAATTGTATGTTTAAAAGGCTGATGCCTGCAATGGAGAAAATAGCCAAACATTCTAAGATCGGTTTGCTAATAGATAGTTATGAAACGGGTGACCAGGATTGGACTTCCGACATGCCTGCCTATTTTGAACAAAGTCATGGGTATGAACTGTATCCATTCTTACCCGTATTAGCCAATAAAATAGTTGAGAGCGAGGAAAGTACAAAGCGTTTCCTGTTTGACTTTCGTCGAGTTAGAGCTGATATGTTTGCTGAACGTTACTATGGTCATTTTCAAAAGCGATGTAAAGAGAAGGGTATAATAACTTATACTGAGCCTTATGGAGGCAATATGATGGAAGAATTACAGGTGGCACAACAGCTTGACATTAATATGGGGGAATTCTGGTGTGGTCAGACTGTACTTTGGGCAAATTATAAGTATAATCGTACCGTCAAACAAGTAGCTTCAATAGCACATACGCTTGGTGGAAAGGTAGTTGGTGCCGAGGCTTTTACTTCTGAACCGGATGCGGATAAATGGTTGCAGTATCCATATGCTCTAAAGTCATTAGGTGATTATATGTTTACCCGAGGGCTTAGTAGAATTTATTTTCATAGATTTGCCCACCAACCACACCCTACTGCTGCTCCGGGAATGACGATGGGGGCGTGGGGGCTACACTTTGACCGTACCAATACATGGTGGAAACCGGGAAAAGCATGGATTGAGTATTTGAACCGTTGCCAGTACATTTTCCAGAGTTCAACTTTCTATGGTGATATTCTTTATCATAATGGTGATGATAGTTTTGGTAGCACTATTGAACCGGAACAAACCCTACTGGCCCCTCCGGAAGGATATGATTATGATATGGTAAATACTGAAATGCTGGACAAAGCACATATCAAGGATGGAAAGATTCTTTTTCCCGCTACACGTTTTGATGGCTATAAGCTCTTAGTGTTGCTTAAATCGGAAACAATGTCATTACATACGTTGCGGATACTGGCCCGATTGGTAGGTGAGGGAATGGTATTGGTTGGGCAAAGGCCACTGCATACCTTAGGTTTGTGTGATGGAGAGAAAGAGAATGAGTTTGCTGCACTGGTGCAAAGAGTCTGGCAGCACCCGAACGTGCATGAAGGAAAAGATTTGCAAACCATTTTTAACCGGTTAGGTGTGTCTCCCGACTTTGTTTATCATTCTGAAGCAGGAAATTCATCTGTTCATGCTATCCATTATCAACAAGAAGGAGCCGAGATATACTTCGTTGCAAATCGTAAGCGAGCGCATGAGAAAGGAACGGCTCATTTCCGGATAAAAGGTTATATTCCGGAGTTATGGGATCCTTATACAACTGAAATTCTACAGTGTCCGGTCTATCGCACTGATAACGAGGGCGTAGAAATACCTCTTAATCTAACTCCTGCAGGATCCATGTTTGTTGTTTTTCGTAAAGTTGAGAAACAACGGAAGTACACAGATGTGAAATACAATGGTGTTTCTTTGTTTCCGACTATTGGAAATGTAGTGAAACAGGATTCTTTGTCTGCAAATTTTAGTATTACTTGTTGGATAAAGCCTGAGGTGGATATAGCCATGACGGAAGAACAGGAACTCGGTGATATGCGTGCCCGTTTTTTTGCTATTTATCCTTTGGAAGGAGAGCGACGGCATGGAAAAGGACATAGTTCCCTTGGGTTGTCAGTAGGTCGGAATGGAGTCGTTGTCTATGAACGGACTATACATAATAAGGCTGTATACCGAAATCCCAGACCATTATCGGGATGGACCCATTTTGCTTTAGTTTATCAGGATAACACACCGCATCTTTGGATAAATGGAGTATATGCCGGAGCAGGAACAACTTCAGACACAATCGTGCATCTTGAAACATCTCATTCGGATTTGTTGTGTAAAGCGGATGCTTATGAAGGAGGACTCTGCAATCTGTGTATCCATCCTTCCAGTATTGACAAAACAGAAATAACAAACCTTTATCAAAAAGGGATACCTGCTCCGTTTCATCCAAGTGAGCAGGTACTTTCATGGTTACCCAGTCATCGGTTTGTTGCATGGCAGGCTGGTGTTTATGAGTTTATTGCAGAACGTACAAGTATCCGTAAGCATGTTGATACTCTTCCTACATGTATTCCGTTAAAAGGCCCTTGGACTGTTCGATTCCCTCAAAATATGGGAGCATCTGAGGAAATAACTTTAGCCAGATTGCATTCATTACATTTAGAAGAGGATTTTGGGGTTCGTCATTTTTCGGGAACGATGACTTATCTCTATTCGTTATCTATAAATAATATCTATTTGCAGGACGATATTTGTTTGCGCTTGGATCTAGGTCGAGTAGAAGTACTTGCTGAAGTGTTGGTGAATGGAAAACGTGCTAGTATGTGTTGGGCACCTCCTTATGCCATTGATATACAGCAGCTATTGCACGAAGGAGATAATCTGATAGAAATTCGTGTAACAAATTTATGGGTCAACCGATTGATTGGTGATGAGTATCTGCCTGAAGAGAATGTTTATAATTATCAGGATATTCCAAATAAATATTCTACATTGCGCAACGGTGGTATCAAGAAACTTCCTGAATGGTATCTACAGGGTAAACCAAAGCCTGCAGGAGGTAGAATTGCATTTACAACTTGGAAACATTATGATAAGACTTCACCTCTTGTTGAATCTGGTTTATTAGGACCAGTCACCTTAACAGTTGGGAAAATAGAGAGTCTGAATATATGAGGTGCTCACTGAATATAAATTTGAGGCAAGAATGAATATTATTTTCATTCCTGCCTTAAGTTTTTGGTGTATATACAGGCTCTTTTTAGTTGAGAGAATCGTCTTTATATTTATTGCTCTCTCTGTATTCCTTGGGAGTTTGATTGTATCGTTTGCCAAACTCTTTATAGAAATGTGACCGATTTGTGAAAGCTGTCCGATACATGATTTCCTGTATAGTCAATGTTGTAGTTAATAGTAATTTGGCAGCATAATTTATTCTTTGTTCTTTGATGAAATCTTTAGGGGGGAGTTGATCCAGATTCTTAAACTTGCGATATAAATTTCTGCTGCTGGTTTGCATGGCTTCTGCAAGTTCTTCCGGACCAAATTCAGTGTTGTCCATATTTTCATTGATTAGTTCAACAGCAGTTTCCATGAATTTTTTGTCTTCCTGTTGTAACAACTGTCCACCACTAAATTCAAAGGCACTTGCTGAAGAGTTGTAGTATTGCTTTAATTCTTCCTGCTTTTTTAATAGTTGTTTGATGATACTCCTAAGATATTGAGTATTGAATGGTTTGGGGATGTAAGCGTCTGCTCCAGATTCTATACCCTCAATTTTTTCATCGGTTGTATTTTTTGCAGAGAGGATAATTAATGGAATATGCATTGTATGTTTGTTGCTTTTGAGTTGTTTGATTAAGGTGATTCCATCTATTTTGGGCATCATAATGTCTGTAATGATAAGATCCGGTGTCTTTTGTTTTAATAAAACAAGCCCTTCTTCACCATTTTCTGCCGTTAAAATGGAATATTCATCGGATAGTATATCTTTTAGCATCCACAGTAACTCTTTGTTGTCATCTATCATCAGAATGGTTGTTTCTGGTTGGTTGAATTCCTTTTCGTAATCACCTCTTTCAGCTGTTTCAATATTCGTATTGTTGCTTAGAGGTTCGGATTTAGGAGTTTCATTCAATACATGTTCGGCTTCTTCTGTTACTTCAAGCTGTGGTAGGTTCACTATGAACTGAGCATATTGGTCTATTTCGCTTTTTACTTCAATAGTACCTTGCAGTAGTTCTACCATACTTTGACAAATGGCAAGTCCTAAACCATTTCTGGAAGAAAGTCCTTTAATGCTATTCTCCTGAATGTTATCAAGTACACTGTACCGGTTAAATATAAGTGGAATATTCTCTTTACAAATTCCTTTTCCTGTATTATAGACTTGAATATTTAGTTTATCTACCTCTATTTTTATGGATATACGTATTGTTCCATTTTCGGGGCTATATTTAAATGCATTCGAAATAAGATTATTTAGAATCTTAGTAAATCCGCTATAATCACTCTTCCATATAATATCTGGACTGATATCTGTTTCCAGATGGATTTGATTTTGTTCTGCCAACTCACCAAATGAATCTATAATGTCTTTTGCTAATTTGCTGATATTCAGTTCTTGTATATGGCATATTTGATTGCCGGTTTCCATGCGACGGAAGTCTATTACTTCTTGTATCAGGCTATTGAGACGCTCTGTATTTGATTTTATAATCTGGGCATATTTTTTAATGAAAACATCACTGTTCTCATGCTGCAGAATTCTTTCGCATGGACCATAAATCAGGGTAAGTGGTGTACAGAATTCATGTGTGATGTTGGTAAAGAAACGTAGTTTACCTTCATACATTTCTTCCTTATATTTTTCATTTAACTTTTTGGACATGGCGGCTTTTCTTCGTTCGTATTTCCGCCGGATATAATGCCAAAATCCCAATCCTACCCCAATAATCAATAATACATATATTATCTGGGCTGTAATACTCTGATACCAAGGGGGAAGAATGATGATACGGATACTTTTGATTAAATTGTCATTGCTATTTCCTCCATCATTGTATTTTACTTTCAATGTATAATCTCCGGGAGGGATATTTGTAAATTGCGCTTCATTAGAGCGTGTATCCATCCATACATTATTGAAATTTTCAAGTTTATAAGAATATCTGCAGTTCTCGCCATTAATAAAGTCTGTGGCTACAAAAGAAACTGCAAAGAAATTCTGATTATGGTTCAACACGATATTTTGAGAATTACTATCTTTTTTTTTAAACTCATGAATGTTATATTCCTTATTGAATATTCTTACTTTTGTAAAGTGAATATCAGGCACAAAGTTGTTTTTCTTTTTTTTCTCTTTTTTTATCCAGACTACGCCATTTACTCCTCCAAAAAAGTATCTGTTGTTTATTTTGTCTTGAAAATATGCATTATCACTAAATTCTGTTATATCTAAGCCCGTTCTATGATTAAAGTTCCTGAACGTATTCTTTTGGGAATCAAATAATATAATGCCGGTATTGCTGCTTAACCATAGATGTCCTTCTTTGTCTTCAATAATTCCGTGTATTGTATTATTGGGTAAACCTTCATTCTCATTAAAATTCTTATAGTCATAATTACCATTAGATGAGATTTTCAGTTTGGTTAATCCATAACTTGTACCTAACCATATATCTTCATGTTGGTCTTGATATATGCATAATATATCACTCATGGGGGCTATACCATTTCTATCAAAAGAAATGAAAGAATAATTTTCAGTGCGAGAATTTAATCTGATGACCCCATTACCACGCATTCCAATACAAATAATGGAGTCATTTTCTGGATATATAGAATATATTTGATTGTTTTTCTGTTTATGGGGAACATCAAAATTGAATGCTTGAATCTTTTTAGCTTCAAGGCCTTGTTTCTGTTGTTGAATGTTTATTTTTAATAAAGTATTTCCTGCACCTACCCACAATAGTGAGTCGTTTGTTTCACACATGGAATGTACATGGGAGATATCTTGATTAGTATTGTTAGCTAATGAGTGAATTTTATTGTCTGAAAAAGAGTAGTAATTTAATCCAGGTCCATTTGAACCGATCCATAAAATTGGATATACATTACTTGGTGCAAATGCAAAAACTTCATTATTCGTAAGTCCTTCTTGTGTTGTAAGGTGTATGACATTATCATTTGAATACTCTTTTGAAGTATCATAATGGTTGATCTTTATTATACCATTGTCTTTGGTTCCTAACCATAGAGTATTATATTTATCAGTGTAAACAGCGCGGATCGGCCTTTTCTTGCTGATCGGAAGTTCATTGAGCAATATATTAGTAAATGTATATTCGTCTTTTGTCCAGGCATATACCCCCTGCCCATCTGTACCAATCCAAATAATATCTTGTTGTTTATCTTTCCATAAAGAGAATATACCACAATTAATGTTGAACTTCTCTGCTTGGTAATTTTGTTCAGCCATAAGTCGTATAAGACCATTTGTCTCAAATCCGATAAGAACATCGTTGTCATCAAAAATAATGGCTCCAATTTTACCACTTTCCTGAATCAATTGCTTTAGCTTTCTGATAAAATGTAGTTTTCCTTTTTCTTTGTAAAATATGTTTCCTTCAGAATCCACCATAATTATTTTCTCGTCACTGTAAAAGGCATATTTTATAAGGTGGGGATGTGTAAAGTCCGGATGTCTGACAATTTGAGGATTATTTGTTTTTTTCCCGGATATGGTATACCTTTCCATTATACCTTTATGATTAATCCATATCGTATCTTGAGAATCAACAATAAAACTTGATACATTGTCTAATTCTTTCTCTTTATAGATAGGGAAGTTTATAAATTTATTGTCTAAGTTCGAATATAGAGATAATGTATTTGGTCTATTGAATACATATAAATAGTCTTGATTGTCTTTGGCAATATATGAATTTTCACCAAATTCATTATAATATTCCTCTATTGCATTACTTTTTTGCGATAGTTTGTTTAATCCCCATTTAGTGCTAATCCATAGGTAGTTATCTGTTTCTATGATTTTTCTGATGACATTGCTTGAAAGGCTATTTTGATTATTGATATCTGGCTTATAGACATATATTTTTTGACTATCATACATGTTGAGTCCATCATAAGTACCAATCCATAGGAATCGTTTCTCATCTTGAAATAAGCAAGTTACGGAACTGTTTGATAGACCGTCACGATTACTAATTTGCCTAAGGTTATGTGAACTGATATTTTGTATAGAACAAAATAGTAGCAACAAAGATATTTGAATATAATATTTCATGAGTAGTAGTCTTCTTGGCATTAATAACTTTAACTGGTCAACAAAGATAGTGCTCTGATCGAGTTTTCCCAAATTCTATTTGGTTGAATTTCTATTTTAATAAGATGAGATTTAGTTAAAACTTAAGTTTTATGATTGAGGGGATAACTCCCGTTAAAAGGCAGTTGTATTCGATTTCGCCATAAATGTATTCTCTTTGCGCATTGCGGATATAAGCATGATATTGGCGAGATCTTGTATATATGCGTATCGCTTATGCGCTAATTTTGCATGTAGAAACAACATTAAACGTTTTCAATAGTGTATTAGTTTTTTTTATGGGTATTGAGAAAAGATACTATATTATTAATTTCTAAAAATAACGATGAATATGGAAAAACACTCTTTAATTTTTGGAGGTATTGCTAAAAAAATATCATTAGAATACTTTTTGATAATTTGAGTTTTGGTGAATTATGTATACTGATACTTTAATGGTATTTATCTTTTTAATAAATGCTTTTTAAAAACAGAACCAATTTAAAATATATTAATATGAAAAACATTTTTATGCTAACAAACAAAAGTGAACGAAAAATAGGAGGAAAAAGGTTTTCTGTAATCCTACTATTGTTGTGTTTATCTCTGTTTACTGTTTATGGTCAGGGAAAGAAAAATATTAAAGGATTAGTCACTGATGAGAAGAATGAACCGTTAATAGGAGTCAGTGTAGTGGAAGTTGGTACTTCTAATGGTACAATAACAGATGTAGATGGAAAGTTTGAAATAAATGTTTCATCAAATTCGACTTTAAAGTTTAGCTATATTGGTTACAATGTTCTTGAGAAAAAGATTGGTACGCAAACGGTGATGAATGTTGTTTTAACTGAGGCTGCCTCAGAATTGGATGAGGTTGTAGTTGTAGGCTATGGAACTGTAAAAAAACGTGATTTGACAGGCTCTGTTACTTCTGTTGATTCTGAAAAACTCTTGCAGAGTCCGGCATTATCTGCAGCGGAGGCTATTCAGGGTAAAGTTCCGGGTGTATTGATACAGAACACAAGTTGGACTCCGGGAGCTACTCCGTCTATTCTTATTCGTGGTACACGTTCTATCAAAGCAGGCAATGATCCGTTGTATGTTGTGGATGGTATTCCTATTTCAACAGCTCCTAATTTGTTTGCACCTGGTGATATAGAATCAATAGAGGTGCTTAAGGATGCCTCAGCTACTGCTATTTATGGATCCAGAGGTGCTAATGGAGTTATCATAATCTCAACGAAGAAAGGTAAGAAAGGGAAAGTGCAGGTTGACTATAATGGCTATTATGGTATTCAGACCATTCAAAACAAGTTGGAATTAATGGATGGAGCAGAATATGCGGAGTATGTGCGTGAAGCTTATAGAGCAGCTGGACAATACGATTCAGCACTGCCTAATATGGAACTGGATAAAACATTACCCTCGTTTACTGGTGATGATTATACTTGGCAATCTATTGCAATGGCTTATGATGAAAACGGTAATTATGATTCCAGCAAAGTACGTTCCGGTGCTTTGTGGTGGAACGAAGTAGAACGTACAGGTATAGTGACTGATCACCAACTCGGCATTAGAGGAGGAGGTGATAAAATGCAGTTTGCTTTTAATACTACATACTTCAAGAATGAAGGTATTTATAAGAATCAAGATTACTCACGCTATACAGTAAAGTTGAGTGTTGATGCAGAAGTAACTAATTGGTTGAAGATAGGCGGACAGTCGCACTTCAGTCATTCATTACAGAATAGAGGTTCTAACTTCCAGGATTGTTGGCGTGTGAATCCACTTGGACGATTGTATGATGATGATGGAGTTCCTACATTGATGACTTCAGGAGGTGATTCTCAATGGTGGAATCCTCTTCAATACTTAGAACCTAACGCAGTGGTTAATCCTTTGAAAATTAACCGTTTCTTAGGTAGCTATTATGGGGAAATCAAGCTTCCATTAGATGGACTTAAGTATCGTGCAAATATTGGAATTGATTTTCATTCTCGTCAGGATTATTCCTTCTTATCTTCAAATGCAAGACAGGGCAATCCTAATCAGGCAAAAAATGCTACTCAACAAACTTATGCTTATACCTTTGAAAATCTGTTATTTTACGATAAGCAGTTTGGAAAACACTCTATCGGAGTTACTTTATTGCAATCTATTCAGCGTAATAGAACCGAAAGTTTAAGTGCTACTGTTCAGGATTTACCTTCGGATGATCTGCTTTTTAATGATATTGCATCAGCATTGGATATAACAGGGTATGATAGTAATAATCAAGTATGGAGCCTTGCTTCTTTCATGGGACGCTTGAATTATAATTATAAAAGCAGGTATTATGCTACATTCTCAATGCGTTATGATGGCTCTTCGCGTCTAGCTGATGGACACAAATGGGTTTCTTTCCCTGCTTTTTCGTTAGCATGGAGAGTAAATGAGGAAAACTTTCTTAAGAATTTTGATAAACTTGATAATTTGAAATTGCGTTTTGGATATGGTGTAACTGCCAACACTTCTATTAATCCTTATCAAACAAAAGGATTGTTATCAAAGAAGTACTATAATTATGGAGAAAATATGGTTATTGGTTACACTTCCTCTAGTTTACCGGATAAAACATTGACTTGGGAAACTACCGGGCAATGGAATGTAGGGGTTGATTTCAGTTTTTTCCGTGGACGTTTGAGTGGAACAGTTGATGCTTATCTGCAAAATACACATGATTTGCTGCTTGACCGTCAGTTACCTGCTGTCTCTGGCTATACGAGTGTACTTACTAATGTTGGTAAAACAAGAAATAAAGGTATTGAGGTTAGTTTGTCTACGGTAAATATACAAAATAAAGATTTCACATGGTCTACAGACTTTATGTATTCAACTAATAAGGAAGAAATTGTAGAATTGTATAATGGAAAAGTAGATGATATAGGTAATAGCTGGTTTATAGGTGAAGCGCTTGGAGTATATTATGATTATAAGAAAATAGGCATCTGGCAGGATTCTCCGGAGGATCTTGCTGAAATTGAAAAATATAATAAGAATGGTCACAAATTTGCACCAGGAATGATTAAATTGTTGGATATCGATGGAGATCATAAAATTACCGCAGACAATGATCGTATGATCCTTGGACAAAAACGTCCCAAACATATTTTTAATCTTAGCAATACATTTGTTTATAAAGGCTTTGATCTGAATATTGTTCTTTATGGAACCTTAGGCGGAATGTTGAGAAATGCAGTTCGCGTGAATCATCAGTCCTATCGTAATAATAGTGTGAAATTTGATTATTGGACTCCAAACAATCCGACTAATGCTTATCCTCGCCCTAACAGACTGTATGATAATATAGAGTATGAGTCCTCATTGTATTATGAAAAATCGGATTTTTTACGTGTAAAAACGATAACATTAGGGTATACATTACCTAAGAATCTGGTTAATAAAGCAACTTTATCTAATTGCCGATTATATGTTACTGCCCAGAATCCTCTTGTATTTACAAACTATACAGGAGTCGATCCGGAAGGAGCAGCAACCTATGCTTCACCGAGTGTAAGCAGTTGGATATTTGGTGTGAATGTTTCTTTTTAAACTAATAAAATAAGAATAAAATGAAAGCTGTAAAATATAGAAAAAGTATCGGCATAATTCTTACGATAGCTTGCGGGTTTACCTCCCTAACAAATACTGGTTGTGATGATTTTCTCTCTGAGAAAGAAGTTCCCCGTATTACAAGTGATTTTTATAAAACAGAACAAGGCATACTGGCTGCTGTTGATGCTACATATGCTTATATGCGTTTTGGAGTTGGTGGGGAGTTCTCTAATGTTCTTACAGAGTTAGGTACTGACCTGATAACAGGTGCAGAGGGAGCATTAAGTTATCCGTATAACTTATATAGTGCAACTTTGTCACCAACAGAATCGAAATTGTATAGTTTGTGGGAAAATCATTATAAAGCTATCGGAGTGACAAATCTTGTCTTAGACGCACTGCCGGAAGCAAGTATATCGGAGGCTGAGAAAGAGAGCTATGGTGCTGAAATGAATTTCTTTCGTGCATACTTTTATTTCGATTTAGTTCAGCAATTTGGTAAGATACCTTTGGTCACTGAAGCAATACAAGAACCTCAGACAGACTTTAAACGTTCTTCTGTTGCAGATGTTTATAAGCTAATTGTTAGCGATTTAAGATATGCAGCAGAACATCTCAGGGAATCAGCTACAGGTACGGATCAAAGTAAGGCTACTAAATATGCCGCTGCTCATTTATTATCTAAAGTTTATCTTACACGTGGTAGTGCGATAACTGATCAGCGTGGGCAATTGTCAACTGATATGGATAGTGCTTATTACTATGCTAGAAGAGTGATAGACAGTTCTAAATATACTCTGTTAAATAACTATTCAGATTTGTGGGATGTTAACAATATGGGGAATAGTGAGGTTATCTTTTCTATTCAGTTTACTCTTGATCCGATATATAATGGAGATGGGAACAAATCTCACTTATATTGGGGGTCATGGTATGAAGATCAACCTGGTATGATGCGTGATATAGCTAATGGTCGTCCTTATCGTTTTCATCGTGCTACCAATAAAACGATGTTTGAGTTGTTTGACCGCAAAAATGATTCCCGTTTTTATAAGAGTTTTAAATGGACCTATTATTGTAATAAAGCGACTTCTTCCTTGGCTATAGGAGATACTGCAATCTATTATAGCTTAAATGCTCCCAAAAATAGAACATATAAGTATAAATATTTTCAATGGAATAAGAATGATCCAAGTAAAAATAACAGATATTATCCTATTTTGCTGAAATACGAGGATCCATTAAGAGAAACAGCAAATGAACAAAAAGGTGTACGTGAATGGGTACGTATGCGTCTTGGCGAGACTTATTTGATTGCTGCGGAAGCGGCAGGTCGTAAGGGGGACTATAATTTAGCTGCTGATTTGATTAATATTATTCGTGAACGTGCTTCCTGGAAAACTGGCGAGAAAAAGGTACCTCAATATTGGCTAGAAGAAGGTGGTGAGATGGAAAATACAGAATCTACTTATGAAAATATAAAAGTGACGGCAGATGACCTGAAGATGAATTTTGTAGATTTTATGTTGGATGAAAGAGGGCGTGAGCTTTTAGGTGAATATACAAGATGGGAGGATCTGGTGCGTTGTGAGAAATTAATTGAGTATGTAAAAAAATGGAATCCTGATGCAATGAAGAATATTCAAGAGTATCACAAATTGCGTCCAATTCCTCAAAAGCATATTGACCGACTGAATCCTCGTGGTTCTGATGAGGAAGAACAGAATCCTGGATATTTCTAATTATAACTAAATAGTTATGCAATGTAAGGAGTTAGTTCATTATAGAACTAACTCCTTATTAAAGAGATTTTTATTTTTGAAAATTAAAAAACTAACATTTAATGCCGTGAACTTGACTAAATTTTTGAAAGGAAGTGCAATTCTTTTATTGTTTTCCTCTTTTGTTATTTCCTGTCATGATAATGATGTGATTGAAAAAGAAGAAGATAATCAGGACCCTGATACGGAAGAATCTATCAATTTGGCTTTAGGAAAGACCGTCGAAACCAGAATTAATAGCATAACTGGCTCAGGCTCTAATACTGAAAAAGCTAATTTAATGACTGATGGTGATTTAACAACATATTGGGAATCTGCGGACTCATATAAACATTCTATTCTAATTGATTTAGGGAGCGTACAAGAAGTATCAAAAATAGTAGTGCATTGGATTGATGAACGTGGATGTAATGCGTATAGCCTCAATTTTGGAAAAGAAAAAGATAAAATAGTAAGTGTTATATCCAGGAATGATGTAGAAGAAAAAGCAGTTAGTACATTTGAGGGTTTTAAGGAAGAAGCTCGCTACGTGGAATTGGTCTTACGTGGGAGATTAGGCTATACTGGCGGGTATAGAATATCCGAGATCGAAATTTACAATGAGGATAATATAGAGTATACCAATACACCTGAGGAACAAAAAGCTCTTGATACAATTACAGAGCGATTGATTGCTAGTTACTTGAGTGATATACCAGATGATAAGAATATTGAAAGCTTCTCAAAGTCAATGCAGGCAGATGGTTCATGGACGGATATTGACTATAATGATCAAATATCTGCTGATGGCTGGAAACCGAATGGCCATCTTAACAGATTAAAAGCTATGGCATTAAACTACAAGCATCCTGAAAGCAAATTCTTCAATAATGCTACATTGTTACAACAAATAGAAAAGGGGTTGTTATGTTTTAAGAAAAAGGCACCTTCCTGTTCGGATAATTGGTGGTATAATGATATCGGTGCCCCTCAAGCTTATATGATACCACTTCTGTTGTTGAAGGGACATATTTCACATGAAAATATGCTTGTGGCAGCAGCATATTTGAAAGATAAGATTGAAAGTTATATAGGAGGTGGTAAGAATTTATCGTGGATTGCTGAAATCGCAATGCACAAAGGGTGTGCTGAGGATAATTATTCAACAGTACAACATGCTTTTAAGGCGATTGCTTCCACATTGTCAATTGTTTCAGAACAAGGGAAAGAGGGGATTAAAATAGATGGCAGTTTCCATCAACATCATGCCCAGATTTATTCGGGAGGATATGGAATGTCGCTGACTGATGACGTTTCAAAATTTATGGAAATGTCTGTTGATACTCAGTTTGCAAATGAATTTACTCTTGAAAAGAAAGAAATATTTCAGAAACTACTTTTAGAGGGACATCTTTTACTTAGTTTCCGAAACTCTATCGATTTTGGAACTAGAGGGCGAAATATATCACGTCCTACGTCTGAGTATACTACAGTTCCTGTGGATGTCTTGGAAAGGGCGGTCGTTGGCGATCCTGCCAATGCCGGGATTTATAGAGCATGGATAAATCATATAAATAGTGGAACCGCTTTTCCTAAAGCAAATGTGAACAAACATTTCTGGAAATCAGATATGATGACACAACATGGTGAGAATTTCTATATGTCCGCAAAAATAATATCAAAGCGTACTTATGGAACAGAATCCTTGAATAATGAAAACATAAAGGGGTATAATCTTCCTTTAGGAGCTACGAATATAATGACAACAGGTAAGGAGTATGATAATATATATCCGGTCTGGGATTGGACTCGTATTCCTGGTACAACTGCTATTGGTAATCAGGATAAGACGTCTTTAGAAGGTTATCAGATTGGTAATAACGAGTTTGGTGGAGGCGTTAGTGATGGTGTAAATGGAATTATTGCTTATAAGGGTAAATACAATGAATTGCAAGCTAATAAAGCATATTTTTTCTTTGATAATATGATGTTCTGTATAGGCAGTGATATTTCCTATGTTCAGAATGATAATGTTCTGACTTCTGTAGAACAGAATTTATTGAATGGTGAGGTTATTTATAATGATGGGCAAGAAAAGCAACTGTCATCAAACAGTAATATGCAATTGAAGCAATTGAAATGGGTATATCATAATAACACAGGGTATATTTTTAGAGGAACAGATAATGTTACTATACAAAATATGTCTCAAGCAGGTTCTTGGAAAGATATCAATGCTACAGGAGAATCGGGGCTTATAGATAAGAATGTTTTTAGTGTCTGGATAAATCACGGACTTAATCCGGAGAATGCCAGTTATCAATATATTGTTGTACCGGATAAGTCTATAGATGCATTTCGGGATTTAGCTGAGCAAATAGATCTTTATATTGCACAAAATGATGGTTCGGTTCAGGCTATACGTGAAGGCAATAAGTATGGATTTGTTTTTTATAAAAGCGCCAGTACAAAGATGGACGATGGTTTAGTGATATCATCTGATAAACCTTCTATTGTCTTTATAGAAAAAAAAGGTAACACTTATACTATTGCTGTGTCAGATCCTACATATACACAAGCAAATGTAACGTTAACTCTAAATAAAAAGATGATGGAGAAGAGCGGGGTTACCATAACAGAACAAGGTAGCAATATTATTTTTACTTTGCCTGTGGGCGATTATGTAGGAAGTAGTGTTGTAGATGTTTTTACCGAAAAATAATAAAATTATAGATATATGAAGAAGTTGCACTTCATTATAGTTGTACTCCTTTTTATCCGAACACCTGTTGTATTGGGGCTGGATATAAAAGGTGAAAAAGAAGTACCTGTTACTGTTACTGTACTTTCCGATTATCGGTTACATACCATCATACCTTCTGACTTTTTGGGATTTAGCTATGAAATGTCTCAGTTGACCGATAACTCCCGTTATCTGCATCCTGATAATCTTGTATTGATTCAAATGATGAAGAATTTAGGAAATGGCGTTTTACGATTAGGAGGAAATAGCAGTGATAAGATTTCATGGACAGGTATGCCACGCATTGATTATATGAGGAAGGATTCTTTAACTACTACAGATGTAGATACTTTTTCAAAATTTGTAGATTTAACTGGATGGAAGGTTATCTGGGGACTGAATCTGGGAGAGAATAATCCTGAGAAAAACTCGGATGAAGCTGTATATGTAGCAAAACGATTAAAGAATGCTCTTTATGCTCTTCAGATAGGTAATGAACCTGATTTATATTACAAACATCTGCGTCCTGTAAATTATGCAATAAGCGATTATGAAAAAGAATGGTTTCTACATTATACGAAGATAAAAGAGAGGTTACCTGACATTACTATAGCAGGGCCAGCAGTTGCTGGGGATATCCGTTGGTTTGAGTCTTTCTTGAACAGTTACTCTTCCAGAATAAGTTTGATGACCGGACATCATTACAATTCACCAGGTAAGAATGCTACAGTAAATTGGAAAACTATATTGGAACCGGATAATCATTTATCAGGTTATTTGCAAGTATTGAATTTTTTATGTCAAAAACACGGAATTACTTATCGTATGGCAGAATGTAATACAGTCTCTCAAGGTGGAAAAATAGGAGTGAGCAATGTTTTTGCTTCTGCTTTATGGGCGTTAGACTATATGTGGAGTGTGGCTTTGAATAATGGGGTGGGAGTAAATTTTCATGGTGGTAGTGTTAGTAAGTATGCACCTATTGTAGTGGATGAGAAAGGAATTCCTACTCCTCGTCCTATCTATTATGCAATGCTTGCTTTTAAATATGGAAGTGAAGGTGGTAATATTGTTCCTTCTGTGATTTCACCTTCTGTTCCTAACAGCAGCGTATATGCTTGTGTCAATGGCAAAACATTGAAAGTTACACTTTTAAATAAAAGTGAAGATGATATTTCCTTCACAGTTCGGCTGAATGACACCCCTGCTTCGGTTCAGTTGCTTAGACTTACAGCACCGTCTCCGATTTCTTCATCTGGAATACGTTTTGCCGATGCCGAAGTAGAAGCTGATGGAAGTTTTCAACTAAATATGAGAGAGAAATATCAACCACAAAATGAATATGTTAAAGTCTCCGTTCCGGCAATGAGCGCAGCGGTGATGATTATAGATAAAGAATGATTATGAAAAGGTTACTACTTATATGTCTGGTGCTATGCTTTTGGGGAGAATACGGCTATGCTGTAGAGAAACAGAAAGATATAGAGATTTTATATAATAGATTGTTAGAAGAATATTTGTCGGATTCGGTAGACGTTTCTCAAGCAGAAAAGGATTTGGCTGTTATGCAAACTGATGGTAGCTGGAAAGATATTGATTATAAGACAGTGACTTTCTATTTCGATGCAGAGCGTCATCTCAAGAGATTAAAGAACATGGCATTGGCTTATAGTAAACCCGGAAATAAATTATTTCATGAGCAGGAATTGCGAAAGAAAATAATTCTTGGGTTAGATTATTTCCGGATAGCTAATCCAGATTCTGGAAATTGGTGGTACCGGGACATCGGTGCTCCTTCCCAATATATGATTCCTCTTCTTTTGCTGAAGAAAGAGTTGAAAAGAGAAGATGTGACGAGACTTTCTTCTTATCTGGTTGATAAGACAGATAATATGGCCCATAAAGGAAAGAATAGAACATGGGTATCTGCAGTCTTGATACATAAAGGCTGTATAGAAGATGATTATGAGTTAATTGCCAAAGGATTTTCTTCCATTGCTTCTACCATATATGTAGAAGAGAAAGATGATGAAGGAATGAAAAGAGATAATAGTATTCATCAGCACCGTCCTCAACTTTATTCGGGTGGATATGGAATGTCACTACTGTCCGACTTGGCAGAGTATATTACTTTAGCTAATAAAACATCTTTTATGAAGTTCTTCACTTCGGATAAGATTAAGTTGGTATCAGATGTTTTTCTGAAAGGGACACAGATGTTCGGATATAGAATGGCATATGATTTTGGAACGATTGGGCGGGGGATATGTCGCCCGAATTGCTTGAGCAATATGTCCACGCATACATTAGATTTAATGAAAGAAGTTGATCCCGTTCATGCGGAAAATTATGAGGCATGGAAGCGGCATATTGGTGGCGAAGCCTTTCCGGTACCAGGAAATACACATTTTTGGAAATCAAACATTATGACCCATCATGGTTCTGATTATTATATGTCTGCCAAAGTCATATCCGTACGAACAAATGGTACGGAAATGCTGAACGGGCAGAATTTGAAAGGCTATTATCTACCATTAGGAGCAACTAACATAATGACTACCGGTCATGAATATGATGATGCCTTTGTTGTTTGGGATTGGACACGGGTACCGGGAACAACGGCGGTTGCTAATCAGTCGACTGCCGATCTCCGTTGGTATTTGTTTGGTTCGAATCAATTTGGTGGAGGTGTTAGCAATGCTCATAATGGTGTAATGGCTTATGAACATGCTTATCAAGGTGTGGAAGCTCGGAAAGCTTACTTTTTTATGGGAGATGCTATGGTATGCATGGGAAGTGGCATTAAGGCGGCTCGTACTCAGGAAGTTCGTACTTCAGTAAATCAATGTTTGGCAAATGGTGAAGTTACATATGGCTTATCAGGACATACATACCGGTTAACGAATAACTTGTCCGACAAAAATATTGATTGGGCTTACCATGATAATGTAGGGTATATTTTCCCGCAAAATGAGAGTGTAACGTTGAGAAAAGCCAAGCAAACCGGTGCTTGGAGAGAACTTGAAGTAACAGCAAGTGATAAACCAGTAACAAAAGAGATTTTTAGCTTATGGGTTTCGCATGGTACTACTCCGCAGCATGAGGATTACTGTTATATTATAATGCCTGATAAACCTCTTTCTTATTTTACAGATAAGAAGTTTGAGAATGAAATTAAGATTATAGTTAACTCTGAACAGATACAAGCGATTTCCAATGAGAATAAGAGACAGTATGCTGCCGTCTTTTATGAGCCGGGTGAAATACGGTTTGCAGAGGATTTAGTGGTAGCAGTCAATAAGAAAGTTATAATATACATTGAGAAGAAAGACAAACAATATGAAATAGCTGTAGCCGATCCTCTATATAAAGAGCAGTCTCTCCAATTAAGTATGAATGGAGAACAAATAAATATAGTATTCCCTTCTGGTGATTATTCCGGTAGTTCAGTAATAAAGCATATTACAGAAAAACATTAATAAGGACGTTCATGAATAAGTTATCCATTTTTTTGCTTCTATTTTTATCTGTCGCATATTCCGTACAGAGCAGTAATACAAACTATGCAAGAACAACCGATAGAATTTGGTTGGACTCGAATGAAATGCATCAGGGAGAATATAGCTGGAAGATGATGAAAGTAAGTGACGTGAAAGCATCTGCTGAGGAAGTTTCGTCGCTTGGATATAATACGAGTGACTGGTTGTCAGCTATTGTTCCGGGAACCGTGCTTAATTCTCTTGTATATAATAAGAAGTATCCTGAACCCTATTATGGACTGAACAATAAAATAGAGTCCAATAAAATACCGGATATATCAAAAGTAGGTCGTGAGTTTTATACTTATTGGTTCCGTACGGAATTTGAGGTTCCGGCTTCTTTCTCAGGAAAAAATATATGGTTGCAGCCTGATGGCATCAACTATCGGGCTGAAGTATGGGTGAATGGTAATTTATTGAGTACGATCAATGGAATGTTTGTTAATGACTACATTAATATAACAGATTTTGTAAAAGTAGGCAATAAGAATGTTCTTGCTGTCAAAGTCTATCCGGTAGATGTGCCGGGGACTACTATGCCAAAGTCTTGGGGAGCTGTAGGTGAATATCATAATGGGGGTAATGGAAACATCGGTTTGAATACTACTATGCTTATGAGTATTGGATGGGATTTTACCTTTATGGATGGTATTCGTGACCGCAATACGGGTATTTGGAAAAGTATATCTATATATAGCACAGGGATATTGGCGTTGCGTCATCCATTTGTGAAGTCAGAATTACAGAAGCCGGGGTATGATGTCGCTCGTGAAACCATATCCGTTGAAATTATTGATCCGTTTCATTCGATGGATACGATTAGCGGAGTGGTCAGAGGAGAAATAGTGGGAGAAAATATTGTTGTAGAAAAGCCTTTCAGCATATTACGTGGTGAGGAAAAAAATGTGACTTTCACTCCGGAAGAATTCCCTCAACTAACTATCCGTAACCCACGCTTGTGGTGGCCGGTCAATAAAGGTCCTCAGAACTTGTATGAACTGAAACTGACAGTAAGCGTAAAAGGCGCTGTCTGTGACTCTGTTAAAACCCGGTTTGGTATTCGTGATATAACTTCTGATACAAATACTCCCGATAAATCACGTGTATTCTATGTGAACGGTAAACGTATTTTTATCCGTGGTACAAACTGGATTCCTGAGGGAATGTTACGAACTTCGGATGAACGTACCTATGCTGAGTTGAGATACACCCGGCAGGCAGGTATCAACTTAATCCGCCTTTGGGGAGGCGGTATAGCTGAATCTGATTACTTTTACCAGCTTTGTGACGAACTGGGGTTATTGATTTGGCAAGAATTCTGGATGACGGGAGATACACGCCATCCACAGGATAAGAGTGTGTACCTAAACAACGTGGCTTCTACTGTGAAACGTATCCGCAATCATCCGGCTCTGGCTTATTATGTAGCGTCGAATGAGAGTTCTGAAGTTAGTGGTACGCCTGAACTGCTGAAACTACTTGATGGGACACGTGGCTATCAGATGCAATCGGAATGTGCAGGTGTACATGATGGAAGTCCATATAAACAGGTGAATCCGATGCAACATTATGAAAACACGGCTTCTGCGAGAGGTAGCCGTGTGGATGGTTTTAATCCCGAATATGGTGCTCCGACACTTCCTACGGTAGAAATTCTCCGGGAAATGATGGACGAAAAAGATTTGTGGCCTATTAATAAAGAGGTTTGGGATTATCTGGATGGGAATGGATTCCATCTGATGTCTACCATGTATGCTGACTTGGTTAATAATTATGGGCAATCTTCTTCTATTGATGAGTTTGCACAGAAGGGGCAGTTTGTGGGTGCCATGAACTCAAAAAGTATTTGGGAAGTATGGAATTATAATAAACTTGATTATGGTGACCGTTTCTGTTCCGGTTTACTTTTCTGGTATCATAATTGCCCGGTTCGTCAGGTCTGTGCCCGTATGTGGGATTGGTCGTTGGAACCAACGGCTTCACTTTATCATACAGCTAATGCTTTGGAACCTTTGCATGTACAATTTGATTATCTGAAGAATACGGTATCGGTGGTGAATGATTATTATCAGGAATTTGAAGGTTATACGGTTGTGGCGCAGGTTTATGATATCAATAGTAAAAAGGTATTCGAAAAGTCAGTAAAGGTTGACCTTCCCTTGGATGGTGTGGCAAATGATGTATTGACTATTCGCTTTCCAGAAGATATTTCACAGGTACATTTTATTAAGTTGAGATTGAAAGATGAGAAAGGCAAGGAAGTCTCATCCAATTTTTACTGGCGTTCCAATGATAAGTATGAAGGTAAGGAAACGCTGACCGGACCTACTTCTTCAGGTTTTGAAACATTGTCTCAATTGAAAAAAGCCAAATTGAAGACTACTTATAAGATAAGAAAGAGCGAAGGTAAGTATTTCGTGGATGTTACAGTGAAAAATGTGTCCGGTTCTATCGCCTTTTTCAACCAGTTGCAATTCCTCAATCAGGATTTGAAACCTATTCGCCCTTCTTTTTATACAGATAATTTCTTTTCTTTGATGCCGGGTGAGAGTAAATTTGTCGTTATCGAAACGAATGCAGAAAAGATAATTGAAAAACCGGTGATAGTGGTGAAAGGATGGAATGTAGACCGTAAACAAATAAACAAATGAATACAAAAGTAAAGACAAGAACTTGGATAGCCTTATTGAATCTGCTCTTTCTGTTTACAGCAATCAATGCGCAGCCTGTTCGTCAGCACTTGCATGAAGGATGGAATTTTCGGCAGGCGAGGGGTACTAACTGGTATGAAGCCACTGTTCCTGGAACAGTTCATACAGACTTGATGGATAACAAACTGATAGATGATCCTTTTTACAGGCTCAATGAGCGCGGTGTGCAGTGGGTGGATAAAGAAGACTGGATTTACCGGACGACGTTTGATGTAACCCCTGAGTTGCTGGCAAAGAAGAATATTGTGCTGCATTTTGAGGGATTGGATACTTATGCTGATGTAACATTGAACGGAAAGAAGATTCTTTCTGCTGATAATATGTTTTGTGAATGGCAGGTGGATGTCCGTTCTCTCTTAAAAGAGCATGGTAATGAATTGCAGGTTTATTTGCATTCTCCTATTAAGATAGCTATGCCGAAATGGGAAGCTGTTCCTTTCCAGTATCGCAGTTCGAATGACCAGTCTGAGAATGGAGGTTTACTCAACCGCAAGATCGGAGTGTTTGTTCGTAAAGCGGGTTATCATTTTGGTTGGGACTGGGGACCTCGTTTGGTTACTTCGGGTATCTGGAGGACCGTTAGTCTGGAAGCATGGGATGAGGCTCGTATAAATGATGTTTTTTATAACCAGCAGTCGGTGACAGCCCAACGGGCCATAGTGAATGTCACGGTGGAAGTATTGGCAGATAAGGAGACAGAAGCAAAGGTAGCTGTGATTAATCGTACGGATAAGCGTACCGAGTGCCGGAAATTGATTCGTTTGAATAAAGGTTTGAATAAAATTCCGGTATCTTTTACCATGAAGAAGCCACGGTTATGGTGGACTAATGGTTTGGGCGAACCTTTTTTATACGACTTTGTAGCAACACTGGAACTGAATGGTAAGCAAGTAGATGTAACAGAGAAAAAACTGGGTATCCGTTCATTGAAAGTGGTAACGGCTCCTGACGAATATGGTGAAAGCTTTTATTTTGAACTAAATGGAAAACCCTTGTTTGCCAAAGGTGCGAATTATATTCCTTGTGATAACTTTCTGACTCGTGTTACCGACTCCATTTATGAAAAAACGATCCGGGATGCAGTCAGTGCAAATATGAATATGCTACGAGTGTGGGGTGGTGGAGTTTATGAGAAAGATATCTTTTATGATTTGTGTGATAAATACGGCATTTTAATCTGGCAGGACTTTATGTTTGCGTGCAGCGTATTTCCTGCTGAAGGCGAATTGCTGGAAAACATTCGCAGGGAAGCCATTGATAATGTACGACGCTTGCGTAACCATAGTTGTATAGCTCTTTGGTGTGGGAATAATGAATGTTTGGATGCTTGGTTCAACTGGAATTGGAAAAAGACATATGACAAACAGAATCCTGCTTATTCGGATATTATATGGAAACAGTTCAAGAATCAGTATTTTGTGACGTTGCCGGCTGTGGTAGAAGAATTCCATCCGGGTGCTTGTTACCGTAAATCATCTCCTTATTCTGATGACAAAGGGACGCGCAATCATATGGTGGGTGATATGCACTATTGGGCAGTTTGGCAAGGGCTGAAACCCCTTTCCGAATTTAATCATGAGCGAAGCCGTTTTTTCAGTGAGTATGGTTTTCAGTCATTCCCGGAATTCGAGTCGATCAAACGGTATGCACCTTTATCAGAGGATTGGAATCTGACTTCGGAGGTAATGATGTCGCATCAGCGAGGGGGAACAGCGGCTAATAAGCGTATCAATGATTTCCTTTTGTCGGAATATCGTCAGCCGAAAGATTTCCGTTCGTTTACCTATATGAGCCAGCTTTTGCAGGCTGATGCTATGAAAATGGCTATGGAGGCACATCGGAGGGATATGCCCTATTGTATGGGATCGTTGGTATGGCAGCATAATGACTGCTGGCCGGTGGCATCTTGGTCTAGTCGCGACTATTACGGACGTTGGAAGGCGCAGCATTATTTTACGGTAAAGTCTTTCGCTGATTTACTGGTATCGCCAATAGAAAAGGAAAACACGTTGCAGATATATATGGTATCAGACAGGCTAAAGAGTACTTCTGGTAAATTAACAGTCTGTGTGCTCAGATTGGATGGTAACGGAGTGGTGAAAGAATTCAAGAAACAGATAACTGTTCCGGCTAATACAAGTACAGTTATATGGAAGGAAGCTGTGGATGGGTTATTGAATGGAGAGAAAAAAGAAGACGTCGTCGTACACGTTCTTTATGAGGATAAGACAGGAAAAAAGTATACTAATAATTATTTTTTGGCGAAGCAAAAAGATATGCGTTATGCGGCAGCTCGGATTAATAAAGACTTTGTACCGACTGAAGGAGGGTATGAGGTAACTCTGTCTTGTGATGTGTTTGCAAGAGGCGTTTTCTTGTCACTCCAAGGGGATATTGACAATTTCATATCCGATAATTATATGGATATTTTGCCTGGTGAAACGGTTACGGTTAAAGTGACTACTGAACTACCTTCGTTGCAGTTTGCCGAAAGGCTACAGGTCGTTTCTTTCTCGGATGCAGTGAAACAATAGAATATAAATTTAAGATATAACCATGAAAAAGAGTACATTATTGTTTGTTACTATTCTAATTAGTTTTTTTCCCTTCGGTGACTTATTCGCCAAGGGTAAGGTAAAAGTTGATAAAGCGTTAGAGCATGCTGCTCGTCAGTATCTCTATATGAGGAGCGAGTTGCAAGGAAGTAACCAGTTTCCTAAAACGTATGACAAACATATGCAACGCCTGAAAACCAGCAACTCAGAATGGTGGTGCAGCGGCTTTTATCCCGGAACTTTGTTCTATTTGTACGAGGATACAGGAGACAAGGAGCTATATGCTGAAGGAGTGCGTATGTTGAAGCTGCTGGAACCGGAACAATACAACGTGAATACGCATGATGTCGGTTTTATGATGTATTGCAGTTATGGCAATGCAAACCGCATTGCTCCGAAACCTGAGTATAAAGATATTATGGTGAACAGCGCCCGTTCGTTGATTTCCCGTTTCAGCCCGGTGGTAGGCTGCATTAAATCCCATAATCGCAAACCGGATGATTATGTTGTTATCATTGATAATATGATGAATCTGGAATTGCTTTTCTGGGCTACTCAGGCCACAGGAGACAGCACATTCTATGATATTGCTGTGAAGCATGCCGATACAACTTTGAAGAATCATTTCCGGGCAGACAATAGTCTTTATCATGGACTGAATTATAACCCGGAAACCGGTGAAATAAAGCACTACCAAGGTGGACAGGGCTTTTCCGAAAAGTCAGCTTGGGCTCGTGGACAAGCCTGGGGATTATATGGCTATACACTGATGTACCGTTTTACGAAAGAGCGGAAATACCTTGAGCAAGCCATAAAGATAGCAGAATTTACGCTGAATCATCCTAATATGCCGAAAGACCTGATTCCTTACTGGGACTATGATGCTCCCGGTATACCGGATGCTTTGCGTGATGCTTCTGCAGCAGCTATCAACTGTTCGGGATTATTGGAACTATCTCAGTATGTATCCGAAGAACGGGCTAAGAAATATTATAAGGCAGCCGAGAAAATACTCCAGACATTATCCTCACCGGCATATACGGCAGAGGAAGGAACTAACGGAGGATTTATTCTGAAACATTCGGTAGGTAATATTCCTTCCGGTACAGAAGTAGATATGCCTTTGACCTATGCTGATTATTACTATGTAGAGGCGTTGTGCCGATACAAATCCTTAAATGATAAACCCTAAAATTAATGATGCCATGATGAATAGATGTAATATAGTTTTGTTTGCAATATCTTTGCTATTTTCCTCTTCCCTTATAGCCGGAACAATTGATGTGACTAAGCGTGGAGCTAAAGGAGATGGGGTAACGGATAATACAATCATTATACAGAAAGCCGTAGATGAATGTTCGAAGAAAGGAGGCGGAACCGTTTTGATACCATCCGGATCTTATTTGATACGTCCCATTGAACTGAAATCAAATGTGAACCTTCATCTGGATTTTGGCACTTTATTGTTGGGAAGTACACGTTTGTCGGATTATGATAATGCCTTTCCCTTCAAGGATGGTAGTATGAATCAGTCTTCCGGACTTTTGTTTGCACGTGGACAAAAGAATATTTCGATTACCGGATTCGGAACGATTGACGGACAAGGTGGAAATAAAACTTTTCAATTTGGCAATGATGCGGACGGCGGACCGAAACGTCCTAAGATAATTTATTTTGTAGAGTGCAAGGGCATTGTTGTGACCGATGTCACTCTCCGTAATTCTGCCTATTGGGTGCAGCATTATGAAAAATGTGAAGATGTCACTATCCGTGGTTTAAAGGTATTCAGCCATTGTAATTATAATAATGATGGGCTCGATATTGATGCCAAGAATGCGACTATATCTGATTGCTACATTGATGTGGAAGATGACGCCATTTGTTTCAAGAGTGACCATCCGGAATTTTGCGAGAACATAACGGTTACGAATTGTGTCACAGCAAGCAATTGTAATGCAATCAAATTCGGTACAGCTTCTCATGGAGGATACCGGAATATTGCGGTTTCCAATTGTGTCGTTCGTCGGGCAGCGGAAGATAATATTCGTCATTGGAGTAAACAGCTTGAACATATTTCGGCCGATGTTACCGTTATTTCGGGTGTTGCCATAGAAATGGTTGATGGAGGCATTATTGATGGCATCACCGTTTCCAATATTTCTATGCGCGATGTCCAGACTCCCATATTCATCCGTTTGGGAGACAGACACCGCACTTACCGGAAAGAGGGTGGTGTATTGAAGAATATAAATATCAGCAACATTGTAGCAACCGCAGAAAGCCTGATAGCCTGTTCAATAACTGGTGTGGAGACAAGCTATGTAGAAAATGTTTCGATCAATAACGTGCAAATCAGCTATCCGGGGGGCGGAACCTCGGACATGGTTAGTAAACCTGTTCCGGAAATGACTAAAAGCTATCCTGAGAATCGAATGTTTGGTAATACATTACCGGCCGCCGGTTTCTATGTACGTCATGCCAGAAATGTGAGATTTAATAATGTACGTTTTGATGCGATGAAGCCTGATGTACGTCCGTTATTCTTTTTGGATGATGTTGTCGGGGCAGAACTGAATCAATGTAAAGGTGCCGCTCCTGCTGATGCGAAATTTATTCGTACAGTGCATAGCTCAGGGATAGTAGCTGATGGTAAGTACCTGGATAAATAGGAGTATGTTTATGAAATGCTTGAAACTAATATTCTGTTTGCTTTATCTTTGTTGCTCTTTGGCTGAGGCTAAAGAGGTGCAAGTAGATGCGCAAAAGGAAGTGGACGAAATGACCGGACGACTGGTCGCTTCCTATTTGGAAGCGAAAGTAGATGAGGACATAATAGCGGGTTATGCGAGTGCGTTACGTTCGGATGGAAGTTTTCCGGACCTGGATTATGTAACTGTGCATGAAGGTTCGTCTTATCCGGCCGGCTCTCATTTGAAACGCTTGAAATTAATGGCTATTGCATATCGGAAACCTGGAAATAAGTATTATAATTCAGGAAGACTGTTGAAACAAATAGTTGCAGGTATCGATTATTGGTATAGAGTACGTCCTAAATCCGGAAACTGGTGGTTCGGTGATATTGGTGCTCCCCAAGACTACATGGTTCCGTTGATTCTGCTGAAAGGTAAAATTAGTGATAAGAAGTTATTGCATTATTCTTCTTATCTACAAGATTTGACTGGGAATAAAGGTCATAAAGGCAAAAACCGTACATGGGTATCTGCCGTTACCATTCATAAAGGATGTATTGAAAATAATATTGAGCTGATACGAATCGGAATCAAGTCCATAGCCTCTACTATTAAGATTGTTCCGGAACAAGGTGACGAAGGTATTAAGGTGGATGGTAGTTTCCATCAGCATCGTCCGCAATTATATTCCGGCGGGTATGGTTTATCGTATGTAGATGATATTGCATATTATTTGCAATTGGTGAAAGGAACTGCCTTTGAGTCTTATTTTACACAAGAGAAGAAAGATATATTTATCAATCTTCTGATGGGTGGTCATCGGTTGTTGGGCTATCGGGAAACGTTTGATTTTGGTGCAATCGGTCGTAATATATCACGTCCCGAAGGACTTAGCAATATTTCTCCTGTCACGCTGGAATACATGGAGCAGAATGATTCTGATCGTGCTGCTGATTACTCGGCTTGGAAGAAACATCTTTCCGGTGCTCCCTTTCCTGCTCCCGGTAATAAGTATTTCTGGAAATCGGACATTATGGTCCAGCATGGTACCGGCTATTATCTCTCTGCTAAGGTGATTTCTACACGGACTAATGGAACCGAAATGCTTAATAATGAGAACCTCAAAGGTTATAACCTGCCGCTTGGTGCTACGAATATCCTTACTTCCGGGAAAGAATATGAAGGTATCTTCCCTGTATGGAACTGGAATAAAATACCGGGGACTACGGCTGTTCAACATCAGGACTCTACTCGTCTTGAAGGATATCTGTTCGGAAAAAATCGGTTTGGAGGTGGGGTAAGTAACGGCAAGAATGGGGTCATTGCTTATGAGCATTGCTATAAGGGAGTAAAGGCCAGGAAGTCTTACTTTTTTATGAATGATGTACTTTTGTGCTTAGGGACAGATATTGCATCAGATGCTCCCGAGGAAGTGGTTACAACTGTTAATCAGTGCCTTTTTACAGGCGAAATGGTAGTTGGCAAAGAGGAAGGAACTACGTCTGTTTATAGAGAAAATGTATCTGTAAAGAATCCGGCTTGGGTATATCATGATAAAGTTGGTTATTTATTTCCTTCAGGAGGAGACGTAATTGTTAGCAATCCGAAACAAACCGGAGCTTGGAAGGATATTAATATCAGTGGGAGTGGGAAAAAGATTTCTGCTGACATCTTTAATCTCTGGATTAGTCATGGTGTAAAGGCTAAGGAAGGGAAATATGCATATATGGTTGTTCCTGACAAATCTTTAGAAGAGTTCCGGACATTTACGGCTACCCAGAATTATAAGATTATTCAAAATAGTTCTGTGGTGCAGGCAGTTAAGTTGAATCAGCAGTATGCTATTGTTTTTTATCATCCGGGAACAATTGATTTAGGGGAGGGACTTACACTGGCTACTGATAAACAAGTGATTGTCTATCTTGAGCAGAAGGGAACAGGTTACGATATCTGGGTTGCAGATCCGCTTTATAGTCAGAGAGAGGTTTGTCTGGCTCTTAATGGTAGAGAAGTGCAGATCGCTTTTCCGGAGGGTGAACTGACTGGCAGTACGGCTTTCACGAATATTGCCACTCTCCAACCTTTTGATTTGCAATGTGAATATCTTAGTAATCCTTTAGGTGTTGACATACTGCAACCTCGTTTGAGTTGGAAAATGGGAGCTACTACCTCGGCACGCGGACGGAAGCAGACTGCTTATCAGATTCTTGTAGCAAGCTCCCGAGATTTACTTGATGCAGACCGTGGAGATCTTTGGGATAGCGGGCGTGTTAACTCTGCAGAGTCGGTGAATATTGTTTATGGAGGAGTACCTTTGTCTGCCGGACAAAGATGTTTCTGGAAAGTCCGTTTCTCCGATGAGCATAATCGTTGGTCAGCATGGAGTAATCCTGCAAATTGGCGTATGGGGCTGTTTGCTGCTGATTGGGCGGCACAATGGATAGGCAGTGCAGAAATGGAATCTCAGAGTGTGGGAGGTAAGAAGGTTAATAATGTAATGGCAGACCCCTGGTTCCGTAAAACATTTAATATGTCGGATATTCCACAGGATGCTGTTATTTATGTAGCTTCCATAGGTTATCATGAACTGTATGTCAATGGGCGGAAAGTGGGGGATGCTGTTCTTTCGCCTTCGGTTACGGATCATAAATCACGTGCCCGTTACATGACATATGATATCAAGGGCTACCTGAAAACAGGTACTAATGTTATAGCTTTGTGGCTGGGTACTTCCTGGGCTGTTTTTCCGGCCTATCAGCAGAAGAATAGACCGGCTATTCCGATGGCATTGGTTCAGGCTGAGATCGCATTATCTTCCGGAAAGAAATTACGAATTGTTTCGGATAATACCTGGAAGACCCATGCAAGTCCCAATACCTTGTTAGGTTACTGGGAGGCACATCACTTTGAAGGAGAATGTTATGATGCAGCTTTGGAAAAAGATGGGTGGAATACTCCGGATTTTGATGATTCCGGTTGGGCTATGGCAAAGGTTTATTCTACTGACGTTATAGTATCATCTGACCGTACAGAACCTAATCGGTTACTTGGTGAAATTAAACCACTTTCTGTTCAGGAAGTTAGTCCCGGAGTCTATAGAGTTGATATGGGAATCAATTATGCCGGTTGGTTTGAGATGCAGCTCCAAGGCCAACCCGGTGATTCAATTGTATTCCAATTTTCTGAAAGGGAAAAGGATGCTTGCAGCTATGGTATACATAGCATTTATAAAGTTGGCTCCAAACGGAAAGGAGTCTTTTGTAACCGTTTTAATTATATGACCGGACGCTGGGTACAAATTACCGGTCTTCGGTATAAACCGGAATTAGACCAGATACGTGGTTGGATGATTCGTCCGGATTATCGCCGGAGCGGTGGATTTGAATGTGATCTTCCTTTGCTGAATGACATTTATCGTACTACCTTGTGGACGTTTGAAAATCTCAGCCTGGGTAACTATGTGGTCGATTGTCCTCATCGTGAACGTTGTGGATACGGGGGAGATGCATTGGCTACTACGCGCACAGCTTTAGGAAACTATCAATTGGGGGCTTTCTATAGCAAATGGATGGAAGATTGGCGTGATGTGCAAGATCCCGAAGGGAATGTTCCCTATACCGCTCCTACCCGCATTGGCGGGGGTGGACCATCCTGGAGTGGTTTCTGCATTACCTTGCCTTGGGAGCTTTATCGTCAGTATGGAGATGTACGTATTCTTTCGGAAAGTTTTCCCACTATTCAGCGCTGGCTTTCTTTTGTAGAAACGAAGTCGCAGGATGACATGCTGGTACGTTGGGGAGGTAAATGGAGTTTCCTGGGTGACTGGCTTTGGCCGGATGCATGGTCGGAAAGGTCGGCTATGGAGAAACAGGGAAAAGCACTTGGAGATACTCGGGAAACTTTATTCTTTAATAATTGTCACTGGATTTACAGTCTTGAAACTGCTGCACAGATTGCCGATGTGTTGGGAAATAGAGCAGCAGCTTCCGCTTATCGGAACCGGGCATCCAAAGTGCGTAAGGCGGTGCATGCTACTTTCTTCAATTCGAACGATAATAGCTACGTGAATGGCTATCCTTCTTATCTTGCTATTGCACTGATGGTTGATTTACCTCCGAAGCATTTGCAGGCAAAAGTCTGGAAACGTCTTGAGCAGGAAGTGCTGGTAAAGCGTAAAGGGCATTTCTGGGGAGGCATTACTGCCGGTTCGTTCCTGTTGCATACTTTATTAGATAATCATCGTAATGATTTGATTTTTGAGATGGCTACGAAAGAAGATTTTCCCGGCTGGGGAGATATGTTGAAGCATGGCAACGGTACGTTCTTTGAAGATTGGCAATGTCGTGGTTCGGGTTTGCATAGTTCTTATTTGTATATCGGTAGTTGGTTTATTGAGGCTTTAGGAGGTATCCGCCGTCCGGAGGCTGGTTATAAGGAGTTTTCCATTGAGCCTTGGATTACAAAAGGCGGTCCAAAGCAAGTACGTTCATACTACAACTCGCTGTATGGGAAAATAGTCTCTGACTGGACGTTGGAAGCCGGTGTGCTGAAAATGGAAATCACCATACCAGCTAATACTACCGCTGTCCTGAAATTATCCGGCATTCATCCTGCTACTTTAAAGGAAGGAGAAACTGCATGGAAAGAGGCGGAAGGAGTCAGCCTGTATTCACAAAAAAGGAATGCTCTATCACTTGCATTGCAGTCAGGTACTTATAGATTCTCGGTGGTGATGGATGAAGGCAGGTAATTGCACTTGCACTTCATCCTTCAATTTCTGCACTTCATCGGAAATACATCATTTCGTAACCGGATATGGATGATAATCTGTAATTTTACGGCAGATTCCTATAAATTGAGTGCCGGATGATGAAATACCTGTTAGTAGAAGACGAACGTTTCGCTTACGAAGAGATGAAGCGGATGATGGAGAAGTTACGCCCCGATTATCAGTTGGAGGCATGGACAGCCACTGTGGAGCAGACCGTACAATTTCTGAAACATCATCCGGTAGATCTGATGTTGTTGGATATCCGGTTGACGGATGGAAACAGTTTCGACATTTTTGAGCAGATACAGGTCACGACGCCTGTTATTTTTACTACTGCCTATGATGAGCATGCCATACAGGCATTCAAGGTGAATAGTGTGGACTATCTGCTGAAGCCTGTAGAGGAAGATGATTTGCTGGCGGCATTAAGGAAATTTGAACAGTTCAGGGTTGTGCAACCTCCCGTTACCGATTACAGGAAACTGGAAGAAGCATTGATGAGTAATTGTAAAAAGAACCGTTTCCTTATCCAGAAAGGGGATGCGTATCATTATGTGGAGACTTCAGATATCGCTTTCTTCTACAGTGAAGAAAAAGTAGTCTTTCTGCACACCTTTTCAGATAAACGCTATATTGTGGACTATACTTTGGAACAGATAGAGCAACTGCTGGATGAAAGGACTTTCTTCCGTGTTTCCCGCAATTGCATTGCTAATATCAATTCTATCCGTAAGATATCCAAGTACTTCAACAGTCGGTTGAAGTTGAGCTTCCAGCCTGAATGTCCGCACGAGGTTTTAATCAGTCGTGTGCGGGTTCCTGATTTTCTGAAGTGGGTGGATGGTGTGCTTTAAAATACATTTGGGGATGAAGAATAAATGGTATATCCTGCTTTTTATAGTGCTCATTGCAATTTCTTTGTTTGCATTCCAGTATGTGGCGGAGCTTCTTTCTGACGCTCCCCGGAGCTTAAGTTTGGAAACACAGTATCTGCTCAATTTACCTGCCTGCATCTTTGTGGGGATTGTTGACTTTCTCATCATTGTTATTGTCCATAAGAGGCTGGACAACATTAACAATACAATGAGAATCTTTATCGATTTATTGTTGGCATCCGTATGGGTGAGTTGCTTCGGCATAGCGGCAAATTATATCCTGTCTATTATTCTGGAGGAACCTTGGCCGGAAGATTATGCTCTGCTGAAAATGTCTCTGCCGGTAGTACTTTGGAATAGCATGATTGTTCTTCTGATTGAGATATTCTTTTATCAGCAAAGCCAAATGGAAGCAGAGAAGAAACTGGCTATTATAGAGAAAGAGAAGATTCAGTATCAGTATGAAACCTTGAAAGCCCAGATAAACCCGCATTTCCTGTTCAATAGTCTGAATGTGCTATCTTCACTGGCCTATAGTGATGCGGAAAAGACCAATCTGTTTGCTAAAAAGCTGTCAGGTGTCTACCGTTATCTGTTGTTGACAAACAATCGTCCGATGGTTACTTTGAAGGAAGAACTGGCTTTTCTGGAAAGTTATGTATTTCTGGAGAAGATTCGCTTTGAAGATACATTGTTCATCGAGATAGACGAATATGATTTGTATGGAACCAGATTGATCATTCCCGTCAGCTTGCAACTGCTGGTAGAAAATGCGATTAAGCATAATATAGCTACTTTAAAGAATCCGCTTATTATTCGGATAGGCTTTACCGATGAGGGGATCATGGTTTCCAATAATCTGCAATTGCGGAGTTCAGTAGATAGAGGTGGTGTAGGATTAGGGAACCTGGAAAAACAATACGCCTTGTATGATAAAGCAATTGATATCGTGGAAAGTACTACAGAATTTGTAGTGAGAGTACCTTTCCTCGAATAATCTTCTTTTTTCCTTTTGTTCCATCTTTGGGATAATGAAATTCAACAGGTCTTTCGTGCAGTTCGTCGGAAAAGACTTATACCGGACAAGCTAATCTCTTTTCTTTGCAATAAAATAATCTAATTTATTAGCAATGAGACGATTCTCTTATCTTTTATTTCTGTTGCTCTTGGTGGCAGCAATCGATGGTTTTGCACAAGGAGTTATTAAAACGGAGTATATGCCTGCCTCTTCTTTCAGAGATGAAGCGGGGAATAAATTGGGTTCGGGTGATTTATTGAAATTCACCGGAGCATACACGCTACCCTTTTCGCTGAAGCAGAATGCATCGGGACAGCCTATCATGTGGTCGGCATCGGCAAGAGGAACTTACGCGATACTTAATAATCGACATATGGTCTTGGATATACATCCGGATGAGGTGTTAAGTGGCAGTTTCAATCTGACGCATGTACGGCCCTTGTCGAAAAAGTGGTACATGATAGCCAGTTTGGGAGCAGGTATTTATTCGGCACCGGATGCGATTACCTGGCAGAGTGTATTGGTGAATGGGGGAGTGATTTTTGTGTATAAATATAGGAAAAATCTGGATATAGGTGTTGGGGCTGGATTGACGAATTCATTTGGAGTACCTATTGCCATGCCGATGTTCTTTCTTAACTGGCAACTTTCCGGTAATTATGAGGTTAATGTGAATCTCTCTTCCGGTGTTGAGGTGTCCGGGGCGGTACGTTTGGGAGATCGGTTTAAGCTGAGGCTCGTGGCAATGGAAATGGATGGAATATCTTCTGTGGTGGATGTAGAGGGAAAGTCGATGATCTATGCTTCAGTTATGATGCGATCCTATCTCTGTCCGGAATATAAAATAGGTAAGAAGTCATGCCTGTATTTGGGGATAGGAGGCAATTGGCTCCGGTCTGGCGATCTGACTAAACGTACGCTTAAAGGGTTTGTAGACAATATGTTCAGTGATAAAGATGATCCGTATTTCAATCCGACGGTTTACTTTTCTGCCGGAGTGAAATGTGGGTTTTAAACGGAACTCACCTGCCTGTTCAATAAAAAGTTGGATCAAGTTACTCTCACTACCCTCACTTTTAGTGTGAATCGTTGATAGTTAGGGTATTAAATGTGGTGGTAGTAAAAAATCTGGTGTGAGGGTAAGTGGGTTACTCTCACTTTCTCACTCAACCCATATCCGGATGAGGCATTTATTTATTTCGTATCAGGTGTTATTCTGTTGAAAACAAGGGATATATCTATTCACCCTTAGGAATTGTCGGGTGTTGACCTTGGTTAACAGGCCTATCAACCTTAGTTAACGAGTCGATTAACCTTGGTCGACAGGCTTGTTAACCAAGGTCAACGCCTAATAATGCTTACTGTGGAGGTGCAAAACGGAGGATGAGTATCCCTCATTTGGCTATTCTGTCGACAAAACCTTCCCTTTCGTAGATTTTATTTTCAGCTCTTCTTTCTCTCCCTTACATTTGCATCGTAATAAAAAACTGACGCAAAATGAAAAGTACCGGAAGATTATGGTTATTAGCTGTATGTCTGTTGTGTGGGCTGGTTTGTACACAAGCACAGGAGCAGGAGAAGAAACAATTGCCCCGTGAAGTTCCTTCACCGGAGAAAGCTGCCCGGAAAATGACGGACCGGATGAAAGAAGAACTGCAACTGACAGACAAGCAGTACGATAAACTATATAAACTGAACCTGAAAGAACAACAAGAACATTTTGCGACTATGACTGAAAGAGGAAATGGTCAGCGTCCTTTGATGGGAAGTCGTCCCGGAAGGGGCGGTGGTCGTCCACCGATGGAAGGTGGAATGGGACCCGGTATGGGAGGCGGTCGTCCGCCAATGGGAGCTCCGGGTGAACGTCCTGCAATGGAAAAGGACAATGTGGAGAAGATGCAAAAAGCTGCTGCCAAGAAGGAAAAGAAGATCAAGAAAATCCTGACGACAGAGCAATACGCCAAATGGCAGGAAATGCGTCAGCCACAAGAACCACCTCATCCACAGGATCATCCTCACAAACCAAATCTGTAGAGACTCTCTCTAAATAGCGTTTTTTCATGTATTATTGACTGTACCGTTCCACCCCCGTGAGGGGAGGGAACGGTTTTCTTTTTAATAGGATCATCCATCCTTATCATGAAATTAAGTATGAAAGCACTTCGATATTGAAATAATATAAATATATTTGTCTTTTCGAAAAACACTGCGTAATATGATGAAAGCACTATTCTGCCATATATTATTTCTGCTTTTTATGCTTCCGATGTGGAGTCAGAGTAACATAATAGAGAATTATATACATATCAGTAAAAAAGAAGGCATATCCCATAATAATATATCGACTATTCATGATGATTGCTATGGAGCAATCTGGATCGGTACTTTCAATGGGCTGGATGTTTATGACAGTAAGAAACTGACGCATATCGACAGGTTTTCCGGTATGCCGATAAACTCTTTGTTCGATACGGGAAAGGAGATGTTTGTAGCTGCGGAAATGTTTTTGGAGGTATACGACTATGAAGCCGGTCGGTTTTCCCGCATAACGTACAATAGCAATGAACTTATGTATGCAGTCTCTATCTTTCGTTACGAGAACGATGTTATCATATTGAGTAATGGTAATATATATAAGTATAAAGATAAAGAAGTGACTCTCATTAAGAGCAGTGTACCATTCCTGAGGCTTGTTTGTGATAAATATGGCGTATTGTGGGGACTGAATGGTGACAAGGTATATAAGGTGGATAAGACTTTTGAAATCCTGAAAACATATAATCTGAAAGGTGCGGACCGCTCTCCTGCAAAAGGATTGTGTATTTATGCTGATTCACGGAGTATTATATGGATAGGAACCATCAAAGACGGACTGTTCAAGTATAACCGGACTTATGATGATTTTCATAAAGAAACCATTGTTTCGGAATACAAGGTCAACGATCTGGAAGATATTGCAAGTATCGCAGAAGATGAGTATAACCGGCTATGGATTGGATATAATTATGGTTTGGCGATATATGATTATAATGATCATTTGTTTAGGAATTATGCCTTTGAGACGAACCATAACAGTCTGCAAAATGTAGCTATAACCAGTATATATCGGACTAAATCCCATAACATGGTTATCGGTTCTTATTTCTCCGGACTGTTCTATATAAAGGAACTGAACTCTACAAAGAAATTCTATACTCTTACCGATGCTAAGGATAATATAGGAGGCGTCACTTCCAATGGTATCGTGAGAGATCGGCTGTCGAGGCTTTGGGTTGCTACTAATTGTCGGGGAGTGAGCATATTGGATGAGAATGGAAAATTCATCAAGCGGCTGGATCATACGAATTCAGTCATCAGCAATAATATTATTTGCCTGGAAATGGGGCTGGACGGAAATGTCTGGGCGGGAGGTCTGTCTTCGGGATTATATAAGATAGCGCCGGACGAACGTATCACCCATTATATGCCTTCATCCGTTGATACGACTTCTCTTTCCGGAAGTTTTGTACAGACTTTGTGTGCTCTCAATGAAGACAGTTTGTTGGTGGCTACCAATAAAGGAATTGATATTTATTTGCATAAAGTGGGGACTTTCTCAAGGATCCTGACAAGCCAGGGCAGAAGCGACTATAACTTTTTTGATTGTATGGTTTGTCATGATAAGGTATATCTGATAAACTCAATGTCCCTTTTTGGTTACGACCGTCTGACCAAGGAAATAAAAGAATATGTGTTGGCGGATGATCCTACTACTGCTTTTCAATGTGGATATGCCGATAAGAACGGTCACCTATGGTTGGGTACCAGAAGGGGCGAATTATTTTCGTTTGAGAACGGAGAGTTCCAACTCTATATCAAACATAAGGCAATCAATACGATTGCCGGAATAGAAGGGGATGCAGAAGGAAACTTATGGCTTTCATCCGGAAATAACTTGTTTCGTGTGACGCCTCAAAAAGAAGTCAGACAGTTTAATCTGGACTGGGGGCTGGATGGGAAAGAATTTAATGTGCGTTCCAGCTATACCGATAAAGAAGGGTGTATCTATTTTGGTGCTACCGAAAAACTTCTGAAGTTTGATCCGCAACGAATGGTAGAGCGAAAGCATATACAGCCTGTGCTGTATATATCGGCACTCAAATTGTTTAATGTACCTGTTGAATCCGGATCGTCCATTCTGAAAAATCATATAGACAACACCGACCGTATAGTACTTGACAATGACCAGAACTTTGTTTCTTTTGCAGTGGTAAGTATAGATTATAATTCAGATCAACCGCTCTCTCCCTATAAGATTGTCTATCAACTGGAAAATTATGATAATCATTGGTATGATGTGAATGCAGCTTCGAATGAGATATCATTTACGGGACTTTCTACCGGCAACTACGTATTGCATATCCAACTGAAAGCTGATAATGGAGATGTGCTTGCCGATAAAAAGATAGAAATAAAAGTACTCCCGCCGCTTTGGCTGAGTCCTTATATGATAGTGCTGTATATTCTGTTGCTTGGAATTGTAATTTATGCCATACGTTCCTTTATCGTGAAACAGCGGAGAGCTAAAGAACTGGTGGCGCAATCTAAGAGGGAACAGGCTGAAATGGAAAAATTGAATACTCTGAAACTGGATTTCTTCACGAGTCTGTCCCATGAGTTTCAGCGGCCTCTTGCCATTATATCTACTTTGCAGAATGATCTGCTACCTGATGACAGTGAGCAGGATAGCGAGACTAATATTTTTAAGCGTAACGTGAAACGTTTGCAATATCTTATCGACCAGTTGATGGATTTCAGAAATATCGAGTCGCAGCATGCGAAGGTCAAAATGGATAAATATGACATTGTCTGTTTTTTGAATGATATCTATGAAGCCTTTACTCCATTGTTCAGGCACAAGGAGATATCCCACGAGTTTATATCTGATACGACCTCTCTGCCTATTCTGTTTGATTCCGATAAACTGGAAATATTGATTGGTAATTTACTAAGCAATGCGTTTAAGCATACACGACAGGGAGGAAAGTGTTATTTGAAGATAGCTCATAAGGAAGAAGTGGTGACGGTGGATGTTTTCAATAGTGGCCCGTGCCTGACTGAGGAACAGAAGACTGCCATTTTTCAGCCTTATAACAGTATACAAATAGCTGATATGCGTTCTAACGGGGGAATCGGACTGTCTATTGCCAACAGTATTGTTAAATTGTTGAATATACACCTGTCTGTTATATCCGTCGAAAACGAAGGGAATATTTTCAGAATAGAGATGCCGTTGCATAAAGATGACAATCTCGAACTCATCAGTCCCCGGATTAAGGTTGTCAATCAGATTATTGATAATACCATCTATGTGGAAGAGCAGGCTCAGTCTTCAAATGAAGATATGGATGAAAGGAATCTCTTCCAGGTGTTGATTGTGGAGGACGATGCGGATACGAAGAAAATATTGAAGAAGAAGTTACAGAAGAACTTCCATGTGTTGTTAGCTTCAGATTCTGATGAGGCTTTATTGGTACTGAAATCTCAGAATGTGGATATGGTGATCAGTAATACGGCTCCTCAGGTCGATGGACTGGGGTTGTGCAAGACCATTAAAGATAATGAAAAGACCAATCGCATACTTGTATTACTGATTTCTTCGGATTTATCGCCCGAAAGTAAAATTGCGGCATTCCAGGCGGGAACCGATGCGTTTATGCAGAAACCGATCCATATACAGGAATTGCTTCTTCGTATGAATAATATGTTGAAGAATAAAAATGCACTTCGGTCTTACTATTCTAATTTCGATCAGGCAAACGTTACGGAGCAGAATATGAACAATGCGGATGAAGTCTTTCTGAAGAATCTGACAGATTTTGTTCTCCAGCACTTGAGTGATCCTGAAATGTCGGTCAACCTCATCACTAAACATTTTAATATCAGCCGTACCCTGCTATACATGAATGTTAAGCGAATCACGGACCAAACTCCTTCAAACTTCATCCTTAATATAAAAATGTCTCAGGCTAAAAAGATGTTATTGACTACCAGTATGACCTCTTCCGAAATTGCGGATCAGTTAGGCTATTGCAACTCCAATCATTTCAGTCGTCAGTTTAAAGAATACTATAATACTACGCCGGGTAAATTCCGTAAACAGTAATTAAGAACGTTGTAAAAACGAACTCGATTTCATTCCTCTTCAACGTATTATATATGTTGGTAAGACAAATATGCACTTTTTGCAAGGGAATAATTGTGCATATTTGTTCAGAACCTATATACATATATTCATTTCTTCCATTTACATTTTTACCTAATCTACAATGCACCATTTCTAAACGAATAGATAAAATGCGTGATGCATTATCCCTATATATTTGTCTCGGGGAAAACGAGAAATCATAGACTGAATAAGCAGGTTTTCTCTTTGATACAGACTAAAAAGTAATGTGTAATATATATAGTAAAACAATGGATAGAATGAAACATGTAACTCGGATAGCTTTCGCCTTGTTAATGGCAACTTGTACGGCGCCGGCTTTTTCACAAAAAACATTTGTGCTATGTTCGCCCGATGAGAAATTTCAATTGGAAATAAAAATAAGCACGACGGATATTAAATATAATATCAAGCACGATGGTGATCTGATGCTCGATTTCTCGCGCATCCATATGAGTCTGGATAAGGGACGGGCTTTCGGCATAAATCCGAAACTGTCCGGAACAAAAACTAAGACTGTAGACCGGATATTGAATGCGGATATATATAAGAAGAAAGAAGTAAGGGATAACTTCAATGAGTTGACACTGAAATTTAAAGGGAATTACCGGATTGTTTTCAGAGCATACAATGAAGGTATAGCATATCGTTTTGAATCGGATATTAAGGGGGATATCATTGTTGAAAATGAATTGTCGGAGTTTAACTTCCTTCATGATGCTAAAGCATATATACCTTATGTAAGGGATAATGTTGCTACACTGGAAAGCCAGTTCGGTAATCCTTTTGAGAACATTTATAAATATGAGAATATATCTCAATGGGATACATCACGTATAGCATTTCTTCCGTTGCTGGTTGAGGGGAGAAATGGAAAGAAACTCTGCATCCTGGAGGCTGATTTATTAAATTATCCGGGTATGTATCTGTATAATGGTGACGGGAGTAACACGTTGAAGAGTGTTTTTGCACCTTATCCTAAGGAGGTAGAGCAAGGCGGCTATTTGAATTTGCAGGGATTAGTGAAGTCTCGTGAGCCATATATAGCGAAAGTCAGCGGTGTAACCTCATTTCCCTGGCGTATCATGGTCGTTTCTGAAAATGATAAGGAACTGGCGGATAATGATATGGTGTTTAAACTGGCTACCCGACCACAGGGTGACTTTTCATGGGTGAAACCAGGAAAAGCGGCATGGGAGTGGTGGCATGCATGGAACCTGCTGGGAGTTGATTTTAAAACAGGTATTAATAATGAGACTTACAAATGTTACATTGATTTCGCATCCCGGTATGGTGTAGAGTATATCCTTCTGGACGATGGCTGGTCTCCTAAGAATGAGGCGGATTTGTTTAAGGTTGTTCCAGAACTTGATCTGCCGGAACTTGTCAGATATGGAAAAGAACGGAATGTGGGACTTATTCTTTGGGCAGGCTACTATCCTTTCGATCGGGATATGGAAAGTGTATGCAAGTATTATTCTGAAATGGGAATCAAAGGTTTTAAGGTGGATTATATGGAAAGGGATGACCAACTGATGGTGGACTTTCATCATAGAGCTGCTGAAGTTGCCGCAAAATATAAACTGCTGCTTGATCTTCATGGAACATATAAGCCTACCGGATTACAGTGTACTTACCCTAATGTGGTAAATATAGAGGGGGTACACGGATTGGAACAGATGAAGTTTCCGACTGCATTTGTTGATCAGGTGACGTATGATGTGACGATGCCCTTTATCCGCATGATGGCCGGTCCGGTCGATTATACGCAAGGAGCTATGCATAATGCTTCGCGGGAGAACTTCAGGGCCATTCATGACGAACCGATGAGTCAAGGTACACGCTGTCGTCAACTGGCGGAGTATATTGTTTTCGATTCACCGCTGAATATGCTTTGTGACAGTCCTTCGAGTTATGAACGTGAACATGAATGTACAAGTTTTATTGCCGGTATACCCACTGTGTGGGATCATACAACCGTCCTTTGCGGGAAAGTCTCGGAATATATAGCGACAGCCCGTCAGAAGGAGAATATATGGTATGTCGGTGCTATGACTAACTGGGAGGAATGTACCATCGAAATCGATCTTTCTTTTCTGGGTGCGGGAGACTTTAAAGCTGAAATATTCCGTGACGGAGTGAATGCCTACCGGTATGCCCGTGACTATAAGAAAGAGCTTATCGAGATTCCGGCTGACAGGAAACTGAAGGTTCGGATGGCACCCGGTGGAGGATTTGCCGCCAGAATTTATCAATAATGTTTATATTAGGAGTTAATGAACAATCCTTTTAAAATAAATAATTTAATAATAACCTTTTAATTAATGCACTTATGATGAAAGATCACAATTTCTGGAAAAGAAAAGGAGTTTTTTCCGTTTTGCTGGTTTGCCTCTTAGGAAGCACGAATGCAGGCTATGCATCTGATCCGGAACATGCTATGACAAGTGGCGGAACCACCGGAACACTGGGAGTAAATCTGCAACAACAGCAACAAAGGATCACTATCCGTGGAAATATCATGGATACTAAGTCGGAACCGTTGGCGGGTGTACATGTTATACTGAAAGGAGACAACAGTGTGGCTACCGTATCAGATCTCAATGGAGACTATACCATACAGGTGCCGTCGAAGAATGTGTCACTGGAATTTATATACATGGGAATGGCTACTCAGGAACAAAGGGTAGGCTCGCGCCAGATTATCAATGTTATCATGCAGGAAGATGAAAACCTGTTGGAAGAAGTGGTAGTGGTAGGATTCGGTACACAGAAGAAAGAGTCGGTAGTGGGATCTATCTCAACCATCAGACCGGCGAGTTTGCAGAAAGGTACTTCGCGTTCGCTCAGTAACAATCTGATAGGGCAACTCTCGGGTGTTATCGGAAGCCAACGTTCAGGTGAGCCGGGATATGATGGAGCTTCATTTTTTATTCGAGGTATCTCTACATTCAATGGCAACAACAATCCTCTGATATTGGTAGATGGTGTGGAAAGAAGTCTGGATAATATCGATCCGGCAGAAATAGAATCATTCTCTATCCTGAAAGATGCTGCGGCGAGTGCGGTATATGGTGTGAGGGGGGCTAACGGTGTGATTCTTATCAATACCAAAAGAGGAAAGATTGGAAAACCATCTGTCGATATCCGTTTTGAACAGGGTATCACATTTCTTGGTAAGACACCCGACTATATCGGTGCTTATGATTATGCAAGTCTTGTGAACGCCATTGCGAAGGAAGAGGGAAACCAGATTCCTTACTCGCAGGAGGATCTGGAAAAATATCGTACGGGTTCAGATCCTGACCTGTATCCGGATGTGAACTGGATTGACGCTATTACAAAGAAATTCGGAACAAATTCAAGAGTGAATCTGGATGTAACGGGAGGTAGTGATATTCTGAGATATAGTCTTGTTGGATCATACTACAACACAAGAGGTATTATGGATCGTGACAAGAGTTATGAATGGGACAACTCGGATCGGTTGAACCGCTTCAGCCTGCGTTCCAACGTGGATGTCAATATTACGCCTACTACTTTACTGCGCGTCAATATCGGTGGATTCTTGCAGGATCATACCTTGTCCGCAGGTAAGAAGTCAACGGATGGTAATTATGCTTCGCTCGATGAAATCTTCCAGACAGCTTTTACCACATCGCCTATTGCTCACCCTACACGCTATTCCACTGGCGAAATTCCTGTGGTTGCCAACCGGGCTAATCCTTGGGCATGGCTGACACAGACCGGATATCAGACAAGAAAGGAGAGTAGCCTTGAGACGCTGTTCTCCATAGAGCAAGATCTGAGTATGCTGGTTAAAGGACTGAAAATAAAAGGGCTCTTCTCTTTCGACCGTTATTCGGCAAGTGGTGTGCGCAGATCGAAAAATCCGACATATTACCAGCCAGCCAACGGCAGGAACCCGGATGGAACATTGAACTTGCATATGCTGGGTAATGGAGATGAGTACCTGGATTATTCTTCGTATGGAGAATACGGTACAAACAGCACCTATACAGAGTTTTCGGCAAACTATGCCAATACGTTTGGTAAGCATGGTGTGCAGGGTATGTTTATGTACGATATGCGTAACCTCGACACTGGTGACAAGCAACCTTTCCGCTTCATGGGTATTGCAGGACGTTTCTCGTATACATTTGATAACCGTTATGTGACTGAATTTAATTTCGGTTACAATGGCTCGGAGAATTTCGCTAAGGGCAAGCGCTACGGTTTCTTTCCGTCGGTGGCTCTGGGATGGATTGTATCCGAAGAAAAATTCATGGAACCGGTACGTAATGTATTGAGTAAATTAAAATTGCGTGGGTCTTATGGTCTGGTTGGTAACGATTGTATCGGTGCAACCCGTGGAGCTGTCCGTTTTCCTTATATCACTACTATCGATGAAGTGTCGGGATATACTTTTGGTATGGATGGCAATGTATACATTGGCGGTATGCAGGAAGGCTTGGCCGGTTCTCCTGATCTGACTTGGGAAAAGGTGAAGAAACTGAATATCGGAGTCGAGGTAGGCATTTTGAATACGATAAATTTGACGGTGGATTTCTTCCAGGATAAACGTTATGACATCTTTATGCAACGCGTCAATGTGCCTTCGTCAACCGGTTTCACCAATAATCCGTATGCCAATTATGGTAAGACTACGAATAAGGGTGTGGAGCTGTCTCTTGAAATGAACAAGCGTTTTAGCAAGGATTTTGAAGTAATGGCGCAGGCTACTATGACTTATGCTAAAAGCCGGATTGATGAGATAGACGAACCTGTTACCGTCATTGGTACAAATCGTGCAAGAACGGGACGCCCCATCGGACAGATATACGGTTACATAGACGAAGGTCTGTTCACGGAGGATGATTTTGCAGATGTGGCAAATGGCATCCTGAAAGAAGGTATTCCGGTTCCGCAGTTCTCAAATAATATCCGTCCGGGTGATATTAAATATAAGGATGTCAACAATGATGGTATCATCAATGCTCTGGATCAGTCACCCATCGGTGGTACCTGGGATCCAATGCTGGTTTACGGTTTCGGATTGAACATGAGATATAAGAATATTGATTTTGGTTTCTTCCTGCAAGGTAATGGCAAGACTTACCGCATCATCGGTTCGGGTGTGAAAACCTTTATCCCCGGTACGGGTGCCAATACTAAGGAGGGAAATATCTATAGCAACTATCAAGACCGTTGGACACCTGAAAACCCGAGTCAAAATGTGTTTTGGCCACGTTTGTCCAGTACTATCAATGAAAATAATACCCAACCGTCAACTTGGTGGGTACGCAACATGAGTATGCTGAGGGTGAAGAGCATTGAATTAGGCTATAGTTTTTCCAAGAAGTCCCTTTTGCCACACTTCATCAGTAATGCCCGTCTTTTTGTAGCCTGTTCCAATCCGTTTGAATTTTCTAAGTTCAAAATGTGGGACCCAGAGCTTGATACCAGTACGGGAGCTAAATATCCAATCCCGAGAGTCGTATCTTTCGGATTTAATCTGTCTTTCTAAAGAAGACCTGGAGTTTGGATTATAAAACAATTAAAACAGAAAAAGAATATGAAATACATCACATTTTTATTTATCGCTATGTTGACGTTCAGTTCCTGTACGGATTTCCTTGATAAGGAACCGGATGATATGCTGACGTTGGAAAAGGTGTTCAATAATAGACAGAATACGTTGGAATGGCTTTCTGCAATCTATTCAAGTGTCCCGAATACGTTTATCAATTACCATCAGGAAGGACCTCTGAGCGATGATATGGCACCGCATGCCGAGTGGACAGGCTGGTTCGCTTATGACATCGTGGGTAAGCAAATGGGTAACTGGAACCCAAGTTCGGAAGATAATAATGATTATTGGAGAGTACTACCTAAGAAAATACGTCAGGCACAGATCTTTATACAGAACGTGAAACCTATTGAGAACCAGAATCTGACAGTCGAGGAAGCGGAGCGTATGAAGTTGGAAGCAAGATTCCTGATTGCCTATTATTATGCATTGTTGGTAGAGTTCTATGGAGCCGTACCGTTTACAGCCGAACCGATTGATCTGGATGCTCCGTATGATGTACTTATGATGCAGCAGGTACCTGTACACCAGGTTATAGACTGGATAGATAACGAGTTACTGGAAGTGTCGAAAGGTTTGCCGGCAAGTTATACAAATCCTACTTTGTATGGCAGAGCTACCTCACTGATGTGTCTGGCAGTGCGTTCACGCCTTCTCTTGTTGTCTGCGTCTCCCTTACTGAATGGAAACAAGGACTACATGAATCATAAAAATCCCAATGGTGAAGAACTCTTTTATTCTGAATATGATGTCAATCGTTGGCAACGTGCAGCCAATGCGGCTAAGGAATTGATTGATGCTGCCCATGCCGCCGGTAAGAAGTTGTATACGGTCTACAATCCGGACGGAACGGTAGATCCTTTCCTCTCATGCCGGGGTATTCTGATGACAAAGGAATCGGCAGGAAATACGGAAATACTTTTTGCAAACCCCAATCCGGGCGATTACGGAGCCATCGACCGTTGGAGTATTCCTCGCAGTGTACCCGGTGCAGGTTCTTACGGAGTAACACAATCCTTGGTGGATGCCTTTTTCATGGAAAACGGATTGTCGCCTATCCTGGGTTATGAAAATAATGACTATTCAAAACCGATCATTAACCCGGCATCCGGCTATACTGAAACCGGATTCTCAACAGAGCCTGAAGTAAGGAATACCGGGTGGCAGGAGTGTCAGGGAAATGTAAATCCGGGGCAGGTCACCATGGCGGGTGCTTACAATATGTATTGTCACAGGGAAGCACGTTTCTATATTGCCGTACTTTATAATCGTGCCTGGTTCAGTAAGACGGCCGAAGGAGGTCGTCAGACCATGTTCCTGAAGGGAGAACAGGATGGAGGTATCTCTATGGATGCACCAAGAAATGGCTATTTGCAGAATAAATTGGCGCATCCGGACAGGGATAATGTGAACGTCACGTTTCCTTATCGTCCTGCTGTAAATTATCGTTTGGCGGAAGCCTATCTGAATTATGCTGAGGCTTTGAACGAATGTGATCCCGGCAATCCGGATATAATGAAATACGTCAATCTTATCCGTGTGCGTGCCGGTATTCCGGAATATGGTACTGGAGCCGGTATGATAACCGAACCCCAGGGACAGGAAGAAGTGCGTCAGTCCATTTATAAGGAACGTCGTGTGGAATTGTGTTGTGAATCCAGTATCCGTTATATGGATATCCGTCGCTTGAAAATAGGTGAAGAAATACTTAACAGAGACTTCTACGGAATGAATTATTTCGGTTCCAAGTTGAGCGATGACAAGAATGATCCGGATGCTTATTTTGTGCGTACCAGATACCAGACCCGTTCGTTCCAGAAAAAGAACTATTGGTTCCCGGTGCCGCAGTCGGAAATGGATATCAATCCTAATTTGGTGCAGAATCCGTTCTGGAAATAATAAATCTGTGATGATTCCTTATACATCATGTAGTTTTTAATTTATAACTTAAATAATCCAATGAAATTATTCAGTACCATTATAGTACTTTCCTTTGTATTTATCCTGACCGCTTGTGCCGCTTGCACCGATCCGGATATCCCTGGGACGCTGCCCCCACAGCCCTCTCAGGAGAAGTATACAGTGAAAGTCAGAAAAGTAGGAAACAGTCAGGAATGGCAGGCGCTCCAAGTCAAAACCGCCACCGTGGATAAGCATAATGTACGTACCAGTTACTTTGTACAGTTCGATATGACTTCCGCAATGGAAGTGATGGTGACTTATGGAGAAAAGTCTATACGGAAAGTAAACATCCGGCCGACCGATAAGAATATAGCATATACTCAGGAAGGAAACAGTATTTATTTCAATCTGGATAATCCTGCTTACCTGAGCATTGAATTCAATGACGACCGATTTGGTAACCTGCAACTTTTTGCGGACAAGGCAGCGGAGGAACAAGTCTTTCCGGATACTGAAGGAGTCATGTATTTGGGTCCCGGTGAACATGGTAATTCCAACGATGATATTGTCTGGATACCCGGTAACACTACTGTCTATTTAGACAAGGATGCCATCCTGACTTATAGTCTTAAAATTGCCAATGTGGAAAATGTACGTGTCATAGGCCGTGGGCAAATCAGGCAGCCGAAGAATCATGCCATCATCGTTGAGAACTCGAAACATGTTGAGATTGACGGAATCACCATCGTAGACCCTAATGGTGCCAGTATTCTGGTTGGGCAGACTACCGATGTTACTATCAGGAATCTGAAAAGCTTTTCAAGTATCATCTGGGGGGACGGTATCAATATGCGCAGCAGCAGTGATATCACTATTGATAATCTCTATATGCGGAATAGTGATGATTGCATTGCCATTTATGCCAGTCGTCAGGGCTCTTTGGGAGACAGCCGTAATATCAGTGTGCGGAATTCTGTTCTTTGGGCCGATAATGCGCATCCTATTAATATCGGTACTCATGGAGATGCTACACGCCCCGGTGGTGATACAATAGAGAATCTGACTTTTACAAATATTGATGTCCTGGATCATCATGAATTATCTCCTATTTATCAGGGATGCTTTGCTGTGACGTGTGGCGACAATAATACTGTCAGGAAATTGTTGTTTGAAGACTTCCGAGTGGAAAATATAGAGGAAGGCAAGCTCTTCTACTTCGCCGTACAGCAGAATACGGGTGAAGACAATCTGGTACCGGGAAGGACCATTGAAGATGTGACTATCCGTAATATATTCTATAACCCCGAATATCCCGGGCGCAATAAAGTGGGAAAATCGCTTGTAAAAGGGTTTGACAGCGAGCGTTTGACCAGGGATGTTACTATTGAAAATGTTATAATCAATGGTGAGAAGATGGTTAGGGAAGATTTGGAAATCAATGAATTTGTTGAAAACTTAACTGTGAAATAGTTATGAGAGGATATCTGAGACCAACTTTGATAGTCTGTACCCTGACCACTTTATTATTTACTTCCTGCAAGCATCCGGAAAACAACGCAACTCCGGCTATTCCGGTAGATAAGCAGCTGGAGGCTAAGGTGGACAGTCTTCTGAAGAGTTTGTCGCTGGAAGAGAAAATCGGCCAGATGACACAGTTGACACTTGACGTGGTGACCAAAGGGGATAATGTCTATCATACTACTTTCCCGTTGGAACTGGATCCGGTTGTAGTAGATACGGTGTTGAGGAAATATAAAGTGGGTTCCATCCTGAATACTGCTTCCAACATTCCTCAAACTGTAGACAAGTGGGCGTCTATTATCTCGGGGTTACAGAAAGTTGCCATTGAGGAAACCGGTATCCCTTTGGTTTACGGTATCGATCAGATGCATGGTACCACTTTCACAATAGGCGGCACAATGTTTCCGCATGAGATTGGTATGGCGGCAACTTTTAATCCCCAACTAGTGTATGAAGGGGCTCAGATAGCAGCCTACGAAACCAAGGCGGGGAATGCCCCCTGGAATTTCTCTCCGGTATTGGACCTGGGACGTGATGCCCGCTGGTCGAGAATCTATGAGACGTATGGAGAAGATGTGTATCTGGCATCTCAGATGGGAATGGCATGTATAAAGGGATATCAGGGAGATAATCCGAATCAGATAGGGGATAGTCAGGTAGCCTCGTGCCTTAAACATTTTATGGGATATGGGGTTCCGGTTTCCGGTAAAGACCGGACTCCTTCCAGTATATCCGAACAGGATTTACGCGAACGGCATTTCCAACCATTCCTGAATGCGATTCAATCGGGTGCGTTATCTGTTATGGTGAACTCGGCTTTAAACAACGGTCTTCCTTTTCATGCTAACTACACTTTACTGACCGAATGGCTCAAAGAAGACTTAAATTGGGACGGAGTAATTGTTACTGACTGGGCGGATATTAATAATCTTTATCAGCGCGATAAAATCTGTGGTTCGGCTAAAGAGGCTATTAAGTTGGCAATCAATGCAGGAATCGATATGGCAATGACTCCTTACGAATGGAGCTTTTGCATTGATCTGAAAAATTTGGTAGAGGAAGGAGAAGTATCTATGGAACGTATTGACGATGCAGTTCGCCGTATCCTGCGGATGAAGTTTCGGCTGAATTTGTTTGAGCGTCCTTATTGGAGTCCTTCGGAATATCCTGATTTCGGAAGTGACAAACATGCTCTTGTTGCCAGAAAGGCTGCGGAAGAGTCCATTACTTTGCTGAAGAACGAAGGTGGTATCTTGCCTCTCCAAACGGGAGCTAAGGTACTGGTAGTCGGTCCTAATGCTAATTCGATGCGTACACTTAATGGAGGGTGGACCCTCTCCTGGCAAGGGGAGAAGGCTGACGTATATGCCGGAGAATACAATACGATCTTGGAAGCGGTGATTCAACGAGCTGGTCATGCCCGGATATCTTATGAACCGGGAGTAACTTATAAGACTGCTGATCCGCCCACTATTGATATCCTTTATTGGGAAGAGAATAAGCCGGAAATAGAGAAGGCGGTCGCAGCTGCCCGGAAAGTTGATTATATCTTGCTGTGTATTGGTGAAAACTCGTATGCTGAAACTCCCGGAAATCTTTCGGATCTGACTCTTTCCCGCAATCAGTTGCAGTTGGCAAAGGCTTTGACTGCTACCGGAAAACCTGTTATACTGGTTTTGAATGAAGGCCGTCCCCGTATCATTTCAGAGATAGAACCTTTGGCGAAAGCAGTTGTACATCTTTATCTGCCGGGCAACTATGGAGGGGATGCTTTGGCCAAGGTGCTGTATGGAGATGTAAATCCGAGTGGTAAGCTGCCTTATACATATCCTCGTTATGTACACTCACTGGCTAATTATGACCACAAACCTTGTGAAAGTATGGATACTATGGAAGGAGCTTATAATTATAATGCAGTAATGTCTGTGCAATGGGCATTTGGTTACGGGCTGAGCTACACAACTTTTACTTACTCCAATCTGAAAGTAGACAAGAGTCATTTTAAACCTGCTGATGTATTGTCTTTCTCTGTTGATATAACTAATGATGGAGAGCGTAGGGGTAAAGAGTCCATATTGCTTTTTACCAGTGACGAAATAGCTTCCCTGACTCCCGATGTACGTCGTTTGCGGGCATTCCATAAAGTAGAACTGGCTCCGGGAGAAAAGAAAACCGTGACAATGGAAGTAAAGGCAGAAGATCTGGCATTTGTAGATCTGGATGGGAAATGGAGACTGGAAGAGGGAAGTTTTAAAGTACAGGTCGGTGATCAGGTTTTGACGGTGTATTGTGATGAAACAAAGGCTTGGAATACTCCTAATCGGTAAATAGATTTAGGTATTAGTTTGTTTAAAGCTACTTTCATGTAGCTGTTGGTAGAGGAAACCGTTTTATTCCACTGAGGGATAAGGCGGTTTTCTTTTGCATCATTTTAGTAGTGCTATAAGATTTTTCTCTACTTTTGTATTGAATCTACCGACATTAATAATATGAAAAACAAAAACTGTGAAATAAGAATAGGGAGGTATGTGCTGTTTATCATATTACTGCTCAGCTCCTCGCTTCATGCACAAGATCACTATGCGTTTACTCCCATTGATTGCAGTGACGGACTTTCGGGTAACAGAGTCCGCAATATCATTCAATTGCGGGATGGGCGCATTGCAATCAATGCCAATGAGATCGTTAGCATCTACGATGGAACTTCTTTTCAATATTTTCATTATAATAAAAGTAACATAATTCCTCTTAATGACTATGTTGGGCATCATCGCATTTATGTGAATGAGGACTATATTTATATCAAAGACTGGTATAAACTAATGGCCATCAACATCAATGAAGAATGCTTTGAACAGCATTTGGACGATCTGTTTAAGTCTTATGGTGTAAAGGGGACGCTAGTGAACTTCTTTGTAGATGAGTCAGGTAATTATTGGATGCTGACGGATGATGATGTACTCTTGTACAGGGATTATGCCGGGGGAAAGACAGTTGAGTTTCTGAAGGATGTTTCAACGAACGGAGATGTACGTGACAGGCTTCTGGATATTGCGGTAGTAAACCGGCAAGTTTTCTTGTTCTACAATTCAAGCCTCATGGTCTGTTATGATCTGGAAACATCCAGAGAATTATACCGGGAATATGCACTGGTTGAAAAGCAGGATAGGTCTGCTACCCTGTTGGTTGTCCCTCGGGGGAAGTACTTGTACTATTTGATGAATGGGCGAAAGACTGAAGCTTTACGGTTCGATATTGAACTGCGTAAGTGGGAAGTGATATTAGAGACTGAATATAGGCTGAATGTGCTTTCTGTAGGTAAAGAACACGATATATGGATCACCAGTCAGGCTGGCCTGTGGGTATGTGATGAAAAACTGCAAAATAAACAATTTATCCCTACGCTGGAATTTGTAGATGGTAAAGAGATAAAAACGGAAGTCAGCACAGTCTTTAATGATAATCAGGGAGGAACTTGGATCGGGACTTTGGACAGGGGAATATGTTATTACCATCCTAACCGCTTTAAATTCAAAAATATAGGTAAAGTGTTCTTCCCTAATATTGATCAGAATGGGGAAGTTAGTGTGTCGTGTTTTGTAGAAGATACTCATGGCGAAATCTTGGTAGGTACCCGCCAGGGACTTTTACGGTACTCTTTATCTGAGAGCACATTGTCTGTTGAGGCAGGATTACCCCGCAATTTACGATGCAATGGGTTAACTAAAGATAGCCGGCAGCGGATATGGCTTTCATCGGTTGAGGCATTATTCTGTATTCAGAATGGAAAGAGCAGAAGTTATCCTGTACGTGATGTGGCGAAGGTATTTGAAGCACCGGATAAGAACCTGTATATCTGTTCATATATAGATGGCCTGTGTCTTTTGAATCCTGATACCGGAGAACTTAAGAAGATAGCAGAAAGTGAAGGACGACAAATCAACTCTGTTTCGCAGATCAGGAATTATAAAGAGGGTATGCTGATAGGAATCTGCAATTTAGGACTGTTTACCTATGATTATAAAAATCAGGTTCTGACGGCACCGGTGTTTAAAGATAAAAAGGCTTGGCAAGATTTCTATGATATCCATCGTTATTCTGATTTGTACGTAGATAGCCGTAACCTGATTTGGCTTGCCACACAGGATGGCCTGATAGTCTGGAATCCAAAGAATGAAGAGATCAGGATGTTTTATATGGAGAATGGTCTGGTAAACAATAGTATACAGGCAATATCCGAAGATCGTCACCACGTGATGTGGATTACCACTTCTTATGGAATATCTTGTGTGAATGTAGTTCAGGAAGGAGGAAGAACAGAATACTCTTTCTCCAACTTTAACCATAGTGATGGAGTGATAGAACGGGAATTCCTGGAAAGATCTGTATATGTAACGAAGGATGATGTGATTCTGATGGGAGGAATTGATGGTTTCAACGAATTCCGAATTAATAAACTGCCTCCGGTAAAACAGGATATGAAGCCTCTCTTCGTGAGCTTTCATCTTTTTGGGAAAAAGGTGGAGATGGATAAGGCGTATGATGGCAATATACTATTGAGAGAGCCTGTAAGCGCAACTCAAAAGATTATCTTGAATTATGACCAGAACTTTGTATCGTTTGATTTCTCTGCACTGAATTATATCAATAGATCACAGACTCACTATCGTTACCGGCTGAAGGGGTTGGATAAGGAGTGGCATGAAATAGTTTCTCCCACAGGGACAGGAACTGCCTCTTATGCCAATCTTCCTTCGGGTACGTATGATCTGGAAGTATATGCGGCAAACAACAGTAAGCAGTGGGGAAGCAGTTGTGCAACTATACAAATCATTGTAAAGGACCCGTATTGGAAAACTCCTTTGGCTTATTTCATTTATTGCCTGTTGATTGCCCTTACCATATATTGGGCCCTTTCCAGTTATTTGCGAATGAATAAGAGGAAGTTGCAAAAAGCTCAGGAAGAAGAACTGAATCAAATGAAATTCCGCTTCTTTACCAATATAAGCCGTGATTTTCACAAAGCCCAACTTGCAGCTGCCCCTTATCATAACCCCATTGGAATCTCTTATTAAGGAAGTCGGCGACATGGCCCTGAAGAAGAGATTACAATCCATTTACCGTAATTCCAAAGAACTGCTGAACCTCGTCAATCAATTGCTGGACTTCAGACGTTTGGAAGTTCATGGCGAGAAGCTGTTTCTTGTTAAGGGGAATATAGCGGAGTTTGTGTCTTCGATAAAGTCCTCTTTTGATTATCTGGCTCAAGAAAAGGAGATTTCTTTTGAGATAGATGATAAGATTACAGAAGATTTATATATAAGTTTCGACCGTGAGAAGATACAAAAGGTACTGAATAATCTATTGTCTAATGCATTCAAGTTCACACCTGCAGGAGGCAGGGTGACGATAACTTTCGATACTTGTAAGGAATCGGACGGGATACAGTATTTCCGTCTTTGCGTGAAAGATACCGGAGCAGGGATTCCACGAAAGAATCTTTCCCATATTTTTGAGCGTTTCTATCAGGTGAAAGAGGAAGAAGATAAAATAGGCAGTGGAATTGGTCTTCATCTGGTGAAAGAGTATGTAGAGTTGCATTCCGGAAAGATAGAAGTGGAGAGTGAAGTAAATAAAGGCAGTTTGTTCACTGTATATCTACCTGTGCGTACTGATGTAGAAGTGGATACGGAGTTACCGGAAGTGGAAGATACTTTCATTGGGGATGAATTGAACCCTGATGCGGAAAGTAACCAGGACCTGCAAACGGATAAAGAGTATACTATACTTCTGGTGGAAGATAACAAAGAATTCCGGCATTACATGTTTGAACTGCTTTCCAAGAAATACAATGTATTGGAAGCTGGTGATGGGGAAGAAGGAGAACGGATTGCCACAACAAAGTTTCCCGATTTGATAATCAGTGATATTATGATGCCGAAAGTGGATGGACTTGAGTTATGTAAACGCATCAAGTCCAATATACAGGTGTCGCATATCCCTGTCATATTACTGACTGCCCGTTCTACGGACGAAAGTAAATTGTTCGGGTACGAATCAGGTGCGGATGAGTATATATCCAAGCCGTTTAATTTGGATATTCTGCTATTGAGAATACAGAAACTGATAAACGAAGAGAAAGCCCGTCAGAAATCTTTTTCACAGGGAATAAATATTAATCCGGGAGAGGTTACCATCACTTCTATTGATGAGCAGTTTATAGAGAAGGTCTGCGCATTGATTCAAAAGAATATAGATAATCCCGAATATTCGGTAGAGAAGCTGAGTGCTGATGTTGGGATGGAGCGTACGGTACTATATCGTAAATTGAATGCAATTGCCGGCCAGACTCCTTCTGATTTTATCCGTTCCATTCGTTTGAAGCATGCTGCTCAATTACTGAATAAGGGATATCAGGTAGGTGAAGTGGCTGATATGGTTGGTTTCAATACTCCTAAATATTTCACAAAGTACTTCAAGCAGGCGTTTGGTGTAACGCCTTCCCAATATAAGACTAATATGACTGGGGAGAGTTGATTCAAAATGGTATAGTAATGAATTTGCTCACCACAGATTAACACAGATTCTCACAGAGTTTAATTAATTAAAAATCAGAGAAATAAAATTCTGTGGAAATCTGTGTTAATCTGTGGTGAGCAAATTCATAATCATACAGAAATGCACAAAATATATCCGAGAAATGTATTGTTGAAGGAACGGAGATACAAGAGTTAAACTGTCTGATTGCTTTTATCTTTTCTTCCTGCAGCTGTGCGCCTCCGACTATCACTAAATCTTTGAAAACAACGAAATGTACCCTAAAAAACAACGAACTGCCCCCTTGCCTGAATCTCTTTTTCGGTAATTTTGCATCTTAAATAACAGAATTATTAACCTGTAAATCAGTAAAAAAGAAACCATGAACATGAAGTTTTATTTAAAAATCAGTAGTATGCTGGTGGCTGCGGCTTTCTTGTCGACCTTACCTGTCGAGGCCCAAACTTTCCGGCAAACCAAACAGGGAATAATGGGTACTACGCAGGGAATGGATATTGAGATCCAATTCATCAGCCCTGAAATTGTACGTGTGGTGAAGGCACCCGAAGGACGTAGCTTTACAAAGAAAAGCCTTTCTGTGGTTAAGAGTCCTGAAAGCATGTCTGTAACGACCGAGAAGAAAGGAGAAACCGTTTCCCTGAAAAGCAATGCTGTACGCGTTGATTTCAATGTGGAGACCGGGCGGATTTCTTTTTTTGACAAGCAAGGAAAGGCATTGTTTACCGAGAAAGATTATGGTGCTCAGTTTACTCCGTTCAATGATGCGGGGAATCAGACTTTTAGTGTGTGTCAGGCCTTTTTGCTGGATAAGGATGAGGCTATCTATGGTCTGGGACAGCAACAGGTTGATGATCTGAATCAGCGTAATCATAAACATTTCATGCGTCAGCGTGCATTGCATGCCAGTGTTCCAATCATTCAGTCGACGAAGGGGTATGGAATGTTCTGGGATAATTATTCTCCGACCACTTATACAGATAATCCGCAGGAGATGTCCTTTGATTCGGAAGTGGGAGAATGTATGGACTATTACTTCATGTATGGCGGTAACGCCGATGGTGTGATAGCGCAGATACGTGACTTAACAGGACAAGCGCCTATGTATCCGTTGTGGACATTCGGTTTCTGGCAATCGCGTGAGCGTTACAAATCACAACAGGAAACAATGGAAGTTGTAGATAAATACCGTGAACTGGGAATTCCTTTGGATGGAATTGTTCAGGACTGGCAATATTGGGGACCGAACTCTAACTGGAACTCTATGAATTTCGATAATCCGGAGTTCCCTGATCCTCAGAAGATGATTGATCATGTGAAGAAGAAAAATGCGAAGATTATGATCTCCATATGGGCTTCATTCGGGCCGGATACGAATCCGTACAAGGACTTGGAGAAAATCAATGCTCTATTCAATTTCAAGACATGGCCTGCGGACGGGGGAGTGAAAGCTTATGATGCTTATAATGAAAAAGCACGTGATATTTATTGGGAGCACTTGAATAAAGGACTGTTCAGTAAAGGAATTGATGCCTGGTGGACAGATTCAACGGAACCTGACCATCTGGATGTTCAGGAGAGAGATTTCGATATTCCGACAGCGATGGGAACTTATCGTAGCGTAGTAAATGCTTTCCCGTTGATGAGTAATAAGGGAGTTTATGAGCATCAGCGTGCCGTAACCTCTAATAAACGCGTGTATCTGCTGACTCGTTGTGCATTTGCCGGACAACAGCGTTATGCGGCGAATACCTGGTCGGGTGATGTAATGTGTAATTGGGAAACATTCCGTAAGCAGATTCCTACAGGTTTGAACTTCTCTCTATCGGGAATACCTTACTGGAATACGGATATAGGTGGATTCTTTGCCTGGCCTTATCATGGTGGAGCTGAAAATAAAGCCTATCATGAACTGTATACCCGTTGGTTTCAGTATGGTACATTCCTGCCCATGCAGCGTTCGCATGGAAGTGGTGTGAAAAAGGAAATCTACAATCTGGGCAAAAAGGGTGACTGGGTGTATGATTCGGAAGAGAAATACATAAATCTGCGCTATGCATTGCTGCCGTATCTGTATTCAACAGGATGGCAGGTGACTGATAATGCAGGTTCTTTCCTTCGCGCCTTGTTCATGGACTTCAACGAAGATCAGAAAGTACACACTATCAGTAATCAGTATATGTTCGGAAAGGCATTTCTTGTGATTCCTGTAACTAGGAATATGTATGTATTCTCTGATAAGGAACAGTGGAAAGATCCGTATGAAGATTTTAGCAAGATAGGAACACAGGATGTTTATCTTCCGAAGGGAACCAAATGGTTTGACTTCTGGACGGGAGAAGCATTGAATGGTGGACAGATGGTTACCAAAGAGGTTCCTATCGATATTATTCCATTGTATGTACGTGCGGGTTCCATTGTTCCTTTTGGGCCGAAAGTACAGTATTCTACGGAGAAGAAATGGAATAATCTGGAGATACGCATTTATCCCGGAGCTGATGGCGAATTTGTGCTGTATGAAGATGAAAACGATAATTATAACTATGAAAAAGGTGCTTATTCAACCATTAAGTTTACTTGGGATGATGCAAACCGGACGTTGAATATCGCAGATCGGGAAGGTACTTTTCCCGGTATGTTGAAATCACGTAAGTTCAATATAGTTGTAGTGGATAAGGAGAATGGAACAGGGAGTGTTCAGTCGACGAAATTTACGAAATCGGTTTCATATGGTGGGAAGAAGAAATCGGTTAAGCTATGATTGGATTTGATTTATTGAGTTCTCAATACTGATTTTTCACTACGGATTACACGGATTCGCATAGATTATCTATATGAAAAACATTTTCCCTTAATCTGTGTGAATCTGTGTAATCTGTGGTGATTTCTGATATAACCTTGTGCCCTTTTTATGGACAGTTAGCGTGAACTCAGCTTCTTTCTATATACAATCACCATTATCATAATACCTATCACCATCAGAGCCAGTGCTGCATAAGCGATGCCTTCTGTTACATGCAAGCTCTTCGGATCAAAACGCATTTCGATGGTATGCTTTCCGGCAGGGACGTACATAGAACGTAAGATATAGTCTGCACGGGCAATGTCGGCAGGCTCTCCGTCAATGGTGGCTATCCAGCCGTCCGGGTAATAGATTTCGGAGAATACGATGACGCCGTCTGTAGAGTTATTCGTTTCATAAACCAGACGGTTCGGTTCGTAGCTTGTCAGACGCACGCTGGAAAGACTGTCTTTATTGGCAGTGGTAATACCTTTCAGAATATCTTTGAAACGAGCATCTACTACGGCAGTCTCTATTGGCAATATGGTGTTCAGGGCATCGATTTCCTGGTTGGCATTGTCCACGTACTCCACATTGTTGACGAACCATGCATTGCCGTAAGCGTATGGATTCTCGATAGGAACTGTCTGTCCTTGTCCGGCAGGGAGGATGAAATACTTCGTGTTCAGCATATTCAGAACGCGGAACTTGGAAGCATCCACACTGTCCATCTCACCACCTGCGGTAGCGATAGCCCGATAGGCGGCCTGCATTTCGGGGGAAATATGACGATCTATCATTTCCTGATAACGTCTCAGTTTGGCTGCATGATATCCACCTACGCTCTTGTGCCAGTAAGAAGTTTTATTCTCGCTGAATGCATCTCCGGAAAAGCTTAATACGCGGTAATTCGGGTCAGTGTCTTGGAGGATGATTTCATCAGCTTGCGTTTTCTTAAAGGTGTCAACCTGGGCAGAACGGGGAACGAATTGATCATCGTGCAGATAACGCTTGTTGACACTCCACATATCTACTACACAGAGAATAGCGATGCCGGCAATTACGAATGACTTTCTTAGTTTTCCGCTATAGTAAAGCCACAGCAACACACAGCCAATTACAATGATAATGAAGCTACGCAGTGCGTCGGCGCTTACCATTGCAGCACGCATTTCTGCCAGATTGGAAAGGATACCGGATAGCTCGTTTGCAGGAATCATTTGCTGATTGACTGCATTCTGCAACATCTGCGCTTCCTGTGCGGGGACGAAAGTTGAACTGAAAGCTCCTGGAATCACGGCTAATATCAAAGCTACACCGGCAGTCAGTGCCAGACTGATACCAACGAACTTTATCTTCTTTTTCAATACCTCTGGTTCGTCCAGAATCTTTTTCAGAGCAAAGATAGCCAGTAGTGGAATTGTAAATTCAGCAATAACGAGGATAGATGATACTGCACGGAATTTACTATACATGGGTATATAATCAATGAAGAAATCTGTCAGTGGCATGAAGTTCTTACCCCATGAAAGAACAATGGAGAAGAATGTGGCTCCGATTAATGCCCATTTCAATGGACCTTTGACGATGAAGCAGCCTAGAATGAAAAGGAATAGTACAAAAGCACCTACATATACAGGACCTGACGTCATAGGCTGGTTACCAAAGTATTGGGACAGTTGCTGGTAGAGTCCGGCATAGGTCGGATTGGCTTTTTCCATAGCTGTTTCATTCAGGGCGAGGGGAACGGAAGCACCACCTTTAAAGTTGGGTACTAATAAGGTCCAGGTTTCGCCGATACCATAACTCCATTGGGTGATATAGTCACGGTCCAGTCCGCTACTGGTCTGTTTGGCGGCGTCACCGGTTTCGACGAGCTCGCTTTTGCCGCGCATGGTTTCTTTGCTGTATTCATAAGTGTGATACAGGTTCGACAGATTGACGGATATACCAATCAGCGCAGCTACAACAAGCACACCGCTTGCCTTGAAGAATTGCGGTAAGGTCTTGTTGCGCCATGCATCTTCAAAGTAGGCTCCTACAATGAAGAGGATGACAAATAGGAAGTAATAACTCATCTGTACATGGTTCGACAGAATTTGCAGGGCAATGAACAGTGCTGTAATAATGCCTCCTGCCAGATATTTACCCCGGTAAGCCAGTACGATACCTGCTATTGTAGGTGGTATATAAGCCAGCGTGATAAACTTCCAGATGTGTCCGGCAGATATCAGAATGAAGAAGTAGGATGAGAATGCCCACATTAATCCACCTAATCCTGCCAACCATGTAGGTATACCGAATGCACGCAACAAGATGAAAAAACCCAGCATCAGGATAAATGTCAGGTTGACATACGTAGGCAAAAATAGTTGGTAGACCTTCTGTACCCAGGTCAACGGTTGGGTTGACTCGTAGCTGGGGGCTATCTGATAAGTCGGCATACCACCGAACAGAGAGTTAGTCCAGCGTGTATACTCACCAGTTTCTTCGCGATATTGAGTCGCTTCTTGTCCGGCACCTGCACCGGCAGCCGTGTCATGTTGAAAAAGAATGCGGTTTTCTATATCCGCCGGGAAGAAATAGGCGAATGAAAGTACTGCAAACATAAAGATGACCAGGAGGTCAGGGAGGAGCTTTTTCATAAAAACGGAGTTTTTATGAAGTTGAGAGTTGCAGAGTTGAGAGTTACCATGCAGCATTATAATGCAGTAAACTCTCAACTCTCAACTCTCAACTTCGTTAATAACGATAGTGTTCGGCCTTATACGGTCCGTCTACATTCACGCCTATATAGGCAGCTTGTTCGGGAGTAAGCTTTGTTAGCTTTACACCGATTTTCTCAAGGTGCAGGCGTGCTACTTCTTCATCGAGGTGCTTAGGCAGGCGGTAAACACCGGTTTCGTATTTCTTGTTGAACAACTCGATCTGAGCCAATGTTTGGTTGGTGAATGAGTTACTCATAACGAATGACGGATGTCCGGTGGCACAACCCAAGTTTACCAGACGACCATCAGCTAACAGAATAATGCTGTGTCCGTCAGGGAAATAATAGCGGTCTACTTGTGGCTTGATGTTAACGCATTTGATACCAGGATAATGTTTAAGCGCATCCACCTGGATTTCATTGTCGAAGTGACCGATGTTGCAGACAATAGCTTGGTCCTTCATCTGCGTCATGTGGTCGATACGGATAATGTCGATGTTGCCTGTTGTGGTAACAAAGATATTGCCTTGTGTGCAGGCTTCTTCCATGGTTACTACCTCAAAGCCTTCCATAGCGGCTTGCAGAGCACAAATCGGGTCTACTTCCGTAACCAGTACTCGGGCACCGTATGAACGCATGGAATGTGAACACCCCTTACCTACATCACCATATCCGCAGACTACCACTACCTTACCGGCAATCATTACATCCGTAGCACGCTTGATACCATCGGCTAAAGATTCGCGGCAGCCGTAAAGGTTATCGAATTTGGATTTCGTTACAGAGTCGTTTACATTGAATGCCGGGAACAGCAATTTACCTTCTTCCTGCATCTGATACAGACGATGTACGCCTGTAGTCGTTTCTTCAGAAACACCACGTACTTCGACTGCTACACGTTGCCAGCGAGTAGGATCTGCGGCCAGTACGCACTTCAGAATTGCATTCAGTTCTATTTCGTCTTCTGCATGGACTTCTTTGTCCAGGATAGAAGCATTGCTTTCGGCTTCATATCCCACATGTATCATCATGGTAGCGTCACCGCCATCGTCAACGATTACCGTAGGACCTTTACCGCCGGGGAAGTTCAGTGCCTGAAGCGTACACCACCAGTAGTCGGCCAACGTTTCGCCTTTCCAGGCAAATACAGGTACTCCACTTGCGGCAATAGCAGCTGCGGCATGGTCTTGAGTCGAATATATGTTGCATGAGCACCAGCGTACTTCGGCACCCAGTGCCACGAGGGTTTCAATCAGTACCGCTGTCTGGATGGTCATGTGCAGAGAACCCATGATACGAGCGCCTTTCAACGGTTTTGTTTCTCCATACTTTTCGCGAAGAGCCATAAGGCCGGGCATTTCTTGTTCTGCCAGATCGATTTCCTTGCGACCGAAGTCGGCAAGCGTAATGTCTGCCACCTTGTAGGGCAGAGTAGAGAATAATTCTTTAGACATATCTATCAATGATTTAAAATAAAAAGTGATGCAAAGATAGAACATTCTGATTAGTAGGACAAAAGCTATTGGTTTTTTTTAAATAAAAGCCTGCAATATGTGTTGATATAATTGAAAAGATATGCTATATTTGCTCCCCGAAAATGACACTCTACAACATATCTGCCTTGAAATGAGGGATTATAAAGATAAAACGAAAGAAGAACTGCTGGAGATAATCCGGGAACTGGAAGAACAGCTGGCAAGCCGCTCCCTGCCGACCGATCCTTGTCCGGATGAAGAGCCAGAACGCTTCCGTGAGAAATATGGCAAGGAAATTCTGGAGGCTATCCCTGATATGTTGACGGTTTTTGATCGTAACCTGGACTACATAGAGCTACTTTCTTCTCCTGATACGAATCACGTGGAAGGTCTGTCCGGTAAAGATAAGTCGCATCCTAACTTGAAGGATATAGTGCCGGAATCAGAATATCGTAAGATTCGTGCTAATATGGAAAAGGTGGTGCGTACCGGTTTCCCCAGTATAGGAGAGCATTCGTTACAGTTTGAAGGTGAGATGCATCATTACGAGAATCTGGTATGTCCACTGGGAGATAAATACTTGTTGTGTATGTGCCGGGACGTGACGAGCCGGGAAAATGCACAGCGTGAGTTAGCTGCTGCCCGTGTAAAAGCTGAAGAATCCGACCGCTTGAAATCGGCATTCCTTGCAAATATGAGTCATGAAATCCGCACGCCTCTGAATGCGATTGTAGGATTCTCAAGATTGGTTATTGATCCGGGACATGATGGAGACAAGGATGATTACTGCAACATTATCGAGCAGAATTCGGAATTGCTGTTGTGTCTGTTTAATGATATTCTGGACTTGTCCGCTATGGAGGCGGGTTCTTTGGGGTTTGTTAAGGAGAAAGTAAATGTGTATGCAGCCTGTCTTGAAGAATATGAAAGGCACCGGATGAAAGTTAATAAGGGTGTGAAAATGGCGTTGGATGATGTTGACAAGAATCTGTATGTTATCGGAGATAGGATGCGAATCATGCAGGTGCTGATGAACCTGTTAAGTAATGCAGCTAAATTTACTCCGTCCGGAGAGATTCATTTCGGTTATCAGCTTCGGGGAAATGTCGTACAATTCTATGTCAAAGATACGGGTATCGGTATTCCGGCCAATCGGGTGGCTAAGATATTTGAACGTTTCGGTAAGATTAATAACTTTGCGCAAGGGACCGGACTGGGACTGACTGTTTCCCGTATGCTGGTGGAACGGATGGGTGGACGTATTTGGGTACGTTCAGGAGAAGGAATAGGGACGACGTTCTACTTTACGCTGCCGATGACTTAAAGATATTATGAACCAAAGAACCTGCTCTCTTTCATATTTTAGAGAGCAGGTTCTTTGTTCTTTGAAGGGCTGCCAGAGATTAAGATCAGATGATTTCTATCCCCTGTTCCTTACAAAGCTGTAGTCCTACATCTTTCAGTTTGAATTTCTGTATCTTACCGCTGCCCGTCATAGGGAATTCGTCAATAAAGAATACATATTTCGGTATCTTGTAACGTGAAATTTTACCGGTACAGAAGTCACGTACATCTGATTCGTGTATATCCGCTCCTTCCTTCAATATAATGAAAGCACCTACTTCTTCGCCATATTTCTTCGATGGAATGCCTGCCACTTGCACATCCTTCACACCTTCCAGTTTGTAAAGGAACTCTTCAATCTCTCGCGGATAGATATTTTCGCCACCACGGATAATCATATCTTTGATGCGTCCGGTGATGCGGTAATTGCCGTCTTCATCTTTCACGCCAAGGTCACCGGAGTGAAGGAAACCGTTCTTGTCGATTACTTCGGCTGTGGCTTGCGGATTCTTATAGTAACCCTTCATGTTGTTATAGCCCCGGTTGCACATTTCGCCTTGCACGCCCACCGGACATTCTTCTCCGGTTTCGGGATCAATCACCATGACTTCTGTGTGTTCGAAATCGTGTCCTACGGTATTGCAACGAACATCAAACGGGTCGTCAATGCGTGAAGCTGTCATGCCCGGCGATGTTTCTGTCAGACCATACACACTCGTAACTTTCATATACATCTTTTCTTCCACCTGCTTCATCAATTCCACCGGACAGAGTGAGCCGGCCATGATGCCGGTGCGCAGGCTGGACATGTCGAACATATCGAACATCGGATGGTGCAACTCGGCAATGAACATCGTGGGTACACCGTACAGAGCCGTGCAACGTTCCTTATGTATAGAGGCGAGAACTACCAGTGGGTTGAAGCGTTCCACCATTACTTCCGTACAGCCATGTGTCAGACAGTTCATGGTGGCAAGTACTACACCGAAGCAGTGGAAGAGGGGGACACAAACGCATAACTTATCGTCGCTGGTGAACTTCATGTGTTCTCCTGTCAGATAGCCATTGTTAGCTATGTTATAGTGGGTGAGCATAACGCCTTTCGGGAATCCGGTGGTGCCGGATGTGTATTGCATATTCACTACATCATGACAGGTTACCTGACTTTTTAGATTATTCAGACATTCGTCTTCCACATTGTTACCCAATAAGAGGATTTCGGCTGTATTGTACATACCGCGATGTTTCTCCTGGCCTACATAAACAACGTTGCGCATGTGCGGGAAACGTTGGCTCTTCAGATGTCCGCGTTCGCAGGTTTTCAGTTCCGGCAGCATGGTGTAAGTCATTTGCACGAAGTCGCTGTCTTTTTCACCATTCACAATGCAAAGGGTGTGCATATCTGAGTTTTCGCACAAGTATTCCAGTTCTGCCTGTTTATAGTTGGTGTTTACGGTGACATAGACGGCACCTATTTTGGCGCAGGCATACAGAAGAGTAAGCCAGTCGGGTACATTAGCGGCCCATATACCCACATGGGTGCCGCGTTCCACTCCGATAGAAATTAGTCCTTTTGCCATGTCGTCTACCCGGCGGTTGAACTGGCTCCAGGTGAAGCGAAGGTTACGGTCGGAATAAACGATATATTCTTTGTCGGGCGTGGTTTCTGCCCAGTGCTCCAGCCATTGGCCGAGCGTTCTTTCGTATAACATGAAAATAGTGATTAGGTGTTTAGTGATAAATGATTAATACTGGGATAATTAGTGTCAGGTTAGTGATAGGCACAATGCTTGTCACTAACCACTGATCATTTATCACTAAATGGGTGTATAGATTACTGCAAGAATTTTGGCTGCCTGTCCTTCGTATGCATGCACGTGGTGGGGAACGATGGAGTCGTAATAGATGCTATCTCCTTCTTCAAGCAGATATGTATTTTTGCCGTAACTTATTTCCATGATACCTTCCATGACCATTATAAACTCTTCACCTTCGTGAGAGGAGAGTACGAAATCACTGTCTTCCGTAGCAGCTACATCGATAATAAACGGCTCCATGTGGCGGTCCGCTTTCGACTTGGAGAGGGAATGATATTCCATGTGCTTACGGCTCTGGATAGCATTATTGGAGAAGCTGATGCTGTCTTTGGCTTCCGTCTTGCGGCAGATGGCCGGACCCGTTTCATCCTGATCGTCAAGGAAAGTTCCCAGGCGTACACCCAGAACACGTGCTATTTTGATAAGTGGAGCCAGTGATGGCAAGTCAATGTTATTTTCAATGCGTTCAATCTGTTCTACGGCTAAACCGGAACGTTCAGCCAATTGCTCAATGCTGATTGACTGGCTTTCACGGAGTGACTTTATCTTTTCTCCGACAATCTTGCTTGTATCCATAATTGATAATGTTTTTCGCCTATTAGGTTATAAATTGTATTGTTAAGGCACAAAAATAAAACAAACTTTTACTTGGTGCAACAATCCGTGCGGAAAAAAAGAAGCTTTTATTGATTTTATCAGTTTACGATTCTATTTACAAGACTACCTTCTGTTTGCGGATTCGCCTGGAATACATACATTGAAAGATTTTTTTGTAAGTATGACTCGCTTCAATGGAAAATTTGGCGATGCTTTACCTTATTGTCTTTTTGACATTTTGTATTTTTTATCTGCTGAGGATGCGTTATATTCGTCCGGACACTCATAAATTCAAAAGTATTCAAATTAAAATCTGCAAGGGATAGACTATTAGCGTGGTATCGAAATATTTACATTTTATTTAGATTGAAATCTTCCTTAAAAGTGTACTAATAGGTGCGGAACCTGATATAAATAAGTGTATTCTCCGTAAGTAGTAATCCTTTTCTCCATAAGTAGTAACCCTTTTGTCTCTAAGTAGTAATGATATCACCTCTAAGTAGTAACCCTTTTCTGTATAAGAAGCATAGATAAGTGAAAGAATATGCAAATATAGCGTATTCTTATTCTTTATCTATCCATAAAACATTCTGGATTGTGACTTTTTAAAAAGGTGTATGTTGTAGAAATGACGAATATAGAATCATTTTGGTGATAAAGTTCCCGTATATCTATGATTATGGCAACAGTCACTTTTGCCCGATTTATCATTTACTTATCTGCGCTCCGTTTATTTTAATTTCAGTATTAGGAAATAACTCTTTTATGCGCTCTATTCCTTTTCCTGCAATCTTTCCGGATAATTCTAATTTCCCGATTTTCACTTCTGAGAGTTCATTGGGGATATCAATCTCATTCGTGAATTCTATCTTCAAGCTCTTAATCTCTTTCAGTTCCAACAGAACGGGAGGGAATTCTTTTACTTTGATTGATATACCACTGCCAATGCCTTCCTCTTGGGCTTCTACTCTTAATTTGCTTAACAGTCCTTTATTTCCAATATCTTTTTTTCTAATCATCCAGCTGATCTGAGGTCTTAGGGCAAAGTTATCTTTGTTCTGTTGCAAGCCAATGAAGCCGGACCATAGTTCTAATGGCGTTTCTATAATCGTATCATTGCGTACTTCCAGATATTTCAAGTCAACTTTCACAATCTCATCGGGCAGGCTGTTACCGCCTTCAAGCTGCTTCAGATTATTTCTTCTTCCATTTTTGTCGTATGGGAAGAATTTTACGATCCATCCGTCAATGATGTCGGGGGCTCCGTATTTCTTTTGTGAGTGATACTTGAACATATTACGCCAGAAGTCTTTGTTTACTTCACCTTTTGATGTTTTTACAAACTCCTCCAAAAGAGGTTCCAGTTCTGAAATCCACCATTCAAGTTTATATTCCTTCAATCTCCGGGCTTTATCTAAAACCTTTTCCCAATCTTCCGGGGTCCCTTCAAGTGTTATTTCCGGGATTCCGCAAACAATATACATCACGATAAATTCAAAATAAGGTTTCATGGTTTCCATGATTGTTATTTCGGAAGCCACCTTTTCCAGAGAAGTGGTTGTAGAGAAATTGCAGGTAAGTGTTTCAACTAAGTTGCTTCCTGTATGATTACTTATCTGGTTGGTAAATTGGGGAAAAATCTCTTCCCATGAAAGGGTGGGGTCTTCCAGCTTCTTATTTGCTTTGACGATTAAAGATTGCTTTCCGGAAAAGTCGACAAAAAGATCTCTCATAGATTCTTGGTTTGCATTTACGTGTCGTGCAAATCCCTGGTTGATTAGCAGCCAGATCATGTCGGGAGATAAAACAAACGGTCTGTGATTGGCATAGGCCTGATACATACCGTAGAAGAAGGAATTATAGTTGTAGTTTACCAGACTGTCAGGCGCTTCGCTTTTGGCGATAATATTGAAAGGAACATTTATATTCTTTTCTTTTATTTCGTAAGGGTATATTTTAAGGTCGGACAGTATAAGACCTTTATAAATATCTTCATAAGATTTTATGAAAAGCAACTTCTCAGGCTTTGAGAGGTTTTCAACTTTGAACGTGGTCCCGTTTTGAGCGAATGTCGAAATGTAACCAACCATTAATAAGCAAAACAGTGTATTTCTCATAGTGCTGACTTTGTTGTTTATACATTGAAATCTTCAGGAAACAAATATAGCAATAAATGGTGGATAGAAGGAAACAAAAAAGGGAAGCTTTTTAACGGCTTCCCTTTTTAATGCTTTTGCTGCAAGTAACGGATTACTTACGCAGACCGAGCTCTTTAATGATGGCACGATATCTGGTGATGTCGCGATCCTTCAGGTAGTTCAGCAACGCACGGCGTTTTCCTACCAACATTGTCAAGGCTCTTTCAGTACTATAATCTTTTCTGTTGAGCTTAAGGTGCTCAGTCAGGTGGGAAATACGGTATGAAAACAAAGCTATCTGGGCCTCAGCTGAGCCAGTATCAGTGTTAGACTTTCCGTACTTGCCAAAGATTTCTTGCTTTTTAGCAGCGTCTAAATACATAACTTTTAATTAAATTGATATATAAATTTTCTCTTACGAGGCTGCAAAGATAGAGATAATCTTTTATACTGCAATGATATTCAATGAAATTTTTCTCTTGCTGCAACTATATCTAATGCAAAATTCGTACCTTTGCACCCAAATATATAGGTATTGTATGCAAAATATTAGAAACATTGCAATCATTGCCCATGTTGACCATGGGAAAACGACGCTTGTCGACAAGATGCTCTTGGCGGGAAATCTGTTCCGCAGCAACCAGAGCACAGGTGAATTAATGCTGGATAACAACGACTTGGAACGTGAACGAGGGATAACGATCCTTTCTAAAAACGTTTCTATCAATTACAAAGGAACTAAAATCAATATCATTGATACTCCGGGACACAGTGACTTCGGAGGTGAAGTGGAGCGTGTATTGAACATGGCAGACGGATGTATCCTGTTGGTGGATGCTTTCGAAGGTCCGATGCCCCAGACGCGTTTCGTGTTGCAGAAAGCTCTGCAGATTGGTCTGAAACCCATCGTTGTGGTGAACAAGGTAGACAAACCGAACTGTCGTCCGGAAGAAGTATATGAAATGGTGTTCGACCTGATGTTCAGCCTTGAAGCTACGGAAGATCAGTTGGACTTCCCCGTTATTTATGGTTCTGCGAAGAACAACTGGATGAGTACGGACTGGAAGACTCCTACTGATAATATCTTCGCATTACTGGACTGTATTGTAGAGAATATACCGGCTCCCACGCAGTTGGAAGGTACTCCGCAGATGTTGGTGACTTCTTTGGATTATTCTTCTTATACCGGACGTATTGCCGTAGGTCGTGTACATCGTGGTACGCTTAGAGAGGGGATGAATGTATCTTTGGCTAAGCGCGACGGAAGTTTTGTGAAATCAAAAATCAAGGAACTGCATACATTTGAAGGTATGGGACGCGCGAAGGTATCGGAAGTTTCTTCCGGTGACATTTGTGCGTTGGTAGGTATCGAAGGCTTTGAAATCGGTGATACGATCTGTGACTTTGAAAATCCGGAAGCATTGCCGCCTATCGCTATTGACGAACCGACTATGAGTATGTTGTTCGCCATTAATGATTCTCCTTTCTTCGGTCGTGATGGTAAGTTTGTGACTTCTCGTCATATCCATGACCGTTTGATGAAGGAATTGGATAAGAACCTTGCCTTACGCGTACGTAAAAGTGAAGAAGATGGTAAATGGGTAGTTTCCGGTCGTGGTGTACTTCATCTTTCTGTATTGATTGAAACCATGCGTCGCGAAGGTTATGAGCTTCAGGTTGGTCAGCCGCAGGTTATCTTCAAGGAGATTGACGGTGTGAAGTGTGAGCCGATTGAAGAACTGACAGTAAATGTTCCCGAAGAATATTCCAGCAAGATAATTGATATGGTAACCCGTCGTAAGGGTGAGATGGTGAAGATGGAGAGTGCAGGCGAACGTGTAAACCTGGAATTCAATATGCCTTCGCGTGGTATCATTGGTTTGCGTACGAATGTACTGACTGCTTCTGCCGGTGAAGCTATCATGGCACACCGTTTCAAAGAATACCAACCGCATAAAGGTGAAATCGAACGTCGTACCAACGGCTCTATGATTGCCATGGAGACGGGAACAGCTTTTGCTTATGCCATTGATAAATTGCAGGATCGTGGTAAGTTCTTTATTTTCCCACAGGAGGACGTGTATGCCGGACAGGTGGTAGGTGAACACTCCCATGATAACGACCTCGTGATTAATGTTACGAAATCCAAGAAGTTGACGAATATGCGTGCTTCCGGTTCGGATGATAAAGTTCGTCTGATTCCGCCTGTACAGTTCTCTTTGGAAGAGGCTTTGGAATATATCAAGGAAGATGAGTACGTAGAGGTTACACCGAAGGCAATGCGTATGCGTAAAGTGATTCTGGACGAGATAGAACGTAAACGTGCGAATAAGAATTAAAGAATAGTGGAGATGAGTTAAACTCATCAAATCTAACGAAAAAAGTAAAGGTGGGCTTTCAAATCGAATGCCCACCTTTACTTTTTTATTTTAGTTTCCTCCTTGCCAGGGTAAATCTTCCTGGGCACTGTTTTCCAGTTCGGTTTCTTCTACATGGATGCTGACATTGCTTCCTGTACCAAAATGATCGATATCGGAAATGACAATCGTATGCATATAATTTCTCTTGAAGTTGATGTTATAGTTCAAGATATCTTCGGCTTCTTTTCCTGTCCGGTGCACGGTGACTTTAACACGGGCATTATCGGTCAGAATCTTTCCTGTTTCAACAAGAGTCGTCAAGGTTCTCATGGAAACCATAAGCTCGGGTGATTCTTTCTTATCAGGAGTCAACCATACAGTCGGTGCACCATCTATTTGGATTTCCAGTTTGCAATCAGCTTGTAATCCGTTCTGTTTGAATTGTACACCGAAGTACCGGCGATAAACTTCCAGTGTATTTGTCTGGTCGGGTGCTACGGTCAATTTGTCGATGATACCATGGTATCTTTGAATAAAAGGACGGGTATAATTGCTCTGTCCCTTGGTTCCTATTTTGGAGTTTTCAAGATCGAAAAGATATTCTTGTGTGCCATCCGGTCGTTCGGCTGTAATGAATTTATTCGTGATTGTACCTAACTTTGGATCGTTTCCTTTGCTGAGTGTCAGTGGATAAAGTGTCCCATCTTTAGTCAATAAAGAGTCCTTTCCTTCTTTTATCATCGTACACGAGATGCGGTATTGATATCCGTCGAGGACATTCAACTTCAGATTCCCGGCTTTGATATTGTCAAAGATGCCATAAGCATAAGGCTTTTGAGTGACTGACCCGTTGGGACTCTGTATGAGCATGGCTACATTTATACCGAAAATCTCTTTCGAAGCATCGGCACGGCTCATTGGTTTTTCTGTGAGGGAACACTCGCCACCTATATTAAGGTCCAGCTCAGTGTAAGTAGGCTCTTTCTCTTTATAAACATCTTCTCCTTTAAGGCAAGATTGCAGAATCTGACTCAGGACGACTAATCCCGCTAAAATTAAATGTTTTGTTTTCATATATCTGTTTGTTTGATTATCCAATGTTTTGATGTTCTTCTTCTGTGGGGTCCAAATCGGTGTTATCTCCTTCAAATGAGATAGAAGTATTTTCATCGTAATGCTTATCTATATTTATAATCTTTATCAGATTCTTTTTATTTCGTTGAATAGTAATGGATTGGTTTGAGATAATGCTGGTCCATTCTTCAGCGTTCTTTGGGCGGTAATAGACGTTGATAGGCAGATTTTCTGTGGCGTTGATATTGCCGTTTCCGATGTTGGCGACATTTTGTAGAGAAAATAGCCTCTCTTCCGACATGGAAAGGGAAGTAGTGGCATCGGTACATTCTATGAGAAATGCTTTGGCATTGCTGGTTTCTACTTTGATGGAATCTCCTATAGACAAGTTCTCAGCTGCAAATCGCAGAGTATAATATGCTCTTTTCAGTTCAATAGAAACAAACTTTACCGGACGATTACCTTCGGTTACGGGATCGGCATTGATCAAGTCAAGTGTTGCGCTGCCATAAAAGCGATGTGTGTCCGTAGGACGTTCACTGATCTCATTGGCTTCCAGGTGCATCGCTCCTTTATAAATGTGTTGGTGGAAATTTTGGTTTTCGTTTAGAGGATTGATGGAAATAACCAGCTTATTGGTGACAGCGGCATCTACCCGTTTATCTGTTGTGATAGAAAATGGGAGTCCGAAATATCCATTGTTGTTATAAGGAAGTTCATTCTTTTTCAGGAAGGTGCAGTCGAACCGATAAATATATCCTTCAATCAGTCCGATGCTTATATCTGAAATATCTTCAAAAAGTCCGGTTGCATAAGGCTGAAAGGTAGAACCCTTTTTCCAGAAAACATTCACTGCATAAATTCCGGCTTCCTGAACTGTAGCTCTGCTTAAAGGTTGTGAATCATATTCCAGAGAAGGCCCGATTTGTAGGCCTATCCAGATTTCTTTTCCATTGATATCAGGAGTATTATTCTCATCAGAGCATGATGAGAATAATATCATCCAGATAAGAGCTATAAATAAGCTATGTGTATCTGCTATTTTCATACATTTCAAGTGATTATCCTACAAATGTAGTAAATAATCTTATGCAAATGGAGATGACAATGCAGAATCTTTAAAAAATCTTTAATCTATGAATTTAATCTTCTCCGCATTTCTCGGTTTAGCTGCCGGAGTTTCATCCGGATAACCGAATGCGATGCAATAGAGCAACTCATATCCTTCCGGAATATCGAGTCTCTTCAAATATTCTGCTGCATCCGGTGTGGAGTTTATAAATCGTGTCGGTCCTCCTAAACAACAGGAACCTATACCCATAGACCAAGCTGAGAGAATCATGTTCTCACCCAATAAACCACAGTCTATCTGTGACAGATCATAAGACTTGTCATTGGCGATAAATACTATTGTAGGAGCATTGCGGAACATATTCTTGAAGTTAGGATCTTCGGCAGCTTTCGGATTCTGTTTCTTGTAAACTTCGGTGATACCATTGATAAAATCCGGATTATCCACTACCCGGATTGCCCAGGACTGCTTGTTCTGACCGTTGGGGGCATTGATACCGCAGTTCAGTATAATCTGCATAGTATCGCGGTTCACTGCTTGCGGCTTGTATTTACGAATACTGCGGCGTGACATCATATTCTCAATTACTGCATTTTCATTGCTTGCTTTCTCAGTCACAGTTGTACTCTCTTTTACTTGCATGCCACATCCGCAGCACAGCAACAGGCTGGCACCTGCTAACATCAATTTGATACTTTTCATATTGCTTTGTTTAATATTGGTTTTCGCAAAGCTAACAAAAAAGATTTAGTAATGAAGTGATTCCAATTCTTTTCTTACCAACCAGTATCCAACCTGTGCTTCGGATATGCCTTCAATCAGTTGATAAGGACATATAAATTGATCGTTCTGAATTCTTGAATCCATATAATAGAAAGAACATGCACTGTCTTTCTCAAAATGTTTGGCATATTCCAGAATGTGGGTCGATATAAGGAATGAGCAATGCAAATACTTTTTGAGTAATTCGTTTACTGCGACAGAAGCTTCAAGGGCATCCTGTGCGTTTGTTCCGCGAAACATTTCATCCAGTATTATCAGACATCGCTTACCGGATTTCGCTTTTTGAAGAACTTCTTTGATTCGTAGAATTTCTGCCATAAAATGACTTCTGCCATCGCGCAGGGAGTCCGGGAGGTTGATTGAAGTATAGATTCCATCAAAAACAGGACAGATCATTGAACGGGCTGGAACCGGTAATCCGCAGTGCGCCAGCCATACAGCGATTGTGATGGCTTTGAGGGTTGTTGATTTACCGGCCATATTGGAGCCTGTAAGAATGCATATATTGCCGTTTGACATCTTCCAGTCGTTACTTCGTCCCTCTTTGGTGAACGGGTGTACAAAGCCAGTAATAGATAAATCCATCGTATCTGTCATTTCCGGACAGCAACAGAAACCTCTGTTGATTGCTACATGCTGTGCTGTGCGGCATACGTCCAGCATATAAATTTGAGAAAGTAACCCTCTGATCAGTTCAAAATGGATACAACGAAACAGGTAATCGTATTTGTCGATGGTATAGTTGGAGGGGGATTTCTCTTTATCTTTATAGAGACCGATGACTTCTTTCAGTTCGCTGCCATGTATAGTGTCCTGAATGCTTTGTGCTAATTCTTTCAATAGTAAAGGGGCATTTTCCAGGGTGTTTTTTCGCAATGTATCCAATCGGTTCAATAACAGGATAATTAAGGTTACACCTCGTCTGATGATATAGCGTTGAGCGTCGTGTCTTAATAAACGGTCGAATGCTGAAGTCAGCGACACTAAAATATTAGGTCTTCTGATCTGCTCACGGTATTCCAGATAATATTCGATAAAGTCGAGTTCTTCTTCATCCAAAGGAAGTTCGGGTAACTCTTTCCAGGCTATCGCTTCTTGTCTTTTTCGTATGGTAGATATATCGTTCAGGGGAGAGGTAATCCAATCGAGCATCATGCGTTTTCCGTTTTTAGTCTCCGTTCCGGAGAATAAGGAGTAGAGGGGATATTCGTCATATATTCCTTCTGTAATGCTCAAATCTGCCTGCGTTTGCTTGTCCGTATCCAGATAAGTCATATTCTTAGGTATTACGTATAGCGCAAAAGTAGGAAAATAATTAGGAAGAACAAATGAAACAGATAAAAACAAGAAAAGCGGCTCTTGATATCAAGAGCCGCTTTCGCATATATATCTAAACTGGTTTTATTCAGATTAGAGCTTCGGACCAGCAGCAACCAGTGCTTTACCAGCTTCGTTACCAGTGAACTTAGCAAAGTTCTTGATGAAACGGCCAGCCAGGTCTTTTGCTTTTTCTTCCCACTGACAAGCACATTCGTAAGTGTCGCGAGGATCAAGGATCTTCGGATCAACGTTCGGCAATTCAGTCGGAACAACGAAGTCAAAGAAAGGAATAACCTTAGTAGGAGCCTTGTCGATAGAACCGTCAAGGATAGCGTCGATGATACCACGAGTATCTTTGATAGAGATACGCTTGCCGCTACCGTTCCAGCCAGTGTTTACCAAGTATGCCTTAGCACCTACCTTATTCATCTTCTTAACCAGTTCTTCTGCATATTTAGTCGGGTGCAATGACAAGAAAGCAGCGCCGAAGCAAGCAGAGAATGTCGGAGTCGGTTCAGTGATACCACGTTCTGTACCAGCCAACTTAGCGGTGAAACCAGACAGGAAGTAGTACTGAGCTTGTTCCGGGTTCAGGATAGATACCGGAGGCAATACACCGAAGGCATCAGCTGACAGGAAGATTACCTGGTGAGCGTGAGGACCTTTAGATACCGGTTTAACGATGTTATTGATGTGATAGATAGGATAAGAAACACGAGTGTTTTCTGTAACGCTCTTGTCAGTGAAGTCAATCTTACCATCAGCAGCAACAGTTACGTTTTCCAACAAAGCGTCACGTTTGATAGCGTTGTAGATATCGGGTTCGCTGTCTTTGTCCAAGTTGATAACCTTAGCATAGCAACCACCTTCGTAGTTGAATACACCTTCGTCATCCCATCCGTGTTCGTCATCACCGATCAGCAGACGTTTCGGGTCAGTAGACAAGGTAGTCTTACCTGTACCAGACAGACCAAAGAAGATAGCAGAGTCAGTACCTTCCATGTTGGTGTTGGCTGAACAGTGCATAGAAGCGATGCCACGAAGCGGGTTCTTGTAGTTCATGATAGAGAACATACCCTTCTTCATTTCACCACCGTACCAAGTATTCAAGATAACTTGTTCGTTAGTCTTCAAGTTGAATACAGTAGCTGTTTCAGAGTTCAGACCCAGTTCCTTGTAGTTGTCAACTTTTGCTTTAGAAGCGTTGAAAGATACGAAATCGGGTTCTCCGTAGTTAGCGAGTTCTTCAGCAGTCGGGCGGATGAACATGTTAGTTACGAAGTGAGCCTGCCATGCTACTTCCATGATGAAACGTACTTTCATACGAGTACTTTCGTTAGCACCACAGAATGTATCAACAACGAACAGACGTTTGCCGCTCAATTCTTTTACAGCTTTAGCCTTCAGGTCAGCCCAAGCTTCTTCAGAGCAAGGTTTGTTGTCGTTTTTGTATTCGTCTGAAGTCCACCATACAGAATCCTTGCTGGCTTCATTCATAACGAAGAATTTATCTTTAGGAGAACGACCGGTATAGATACCTGTCATTACGTTTACAGCACCCAGTTCAGTTACCTGACCTTTTTCAAAACCTTCCAAACTTGGTTTGGTTTCTTCTGCGAACAGTACATCATAAGACGGGTTGTGGATGATTTCCTTCACGTCTTTGATACCGTACTTGCTTAAATCTAAATTTGCCATTTCTTTTAATGATTTAAAATTTTGGTATTTGGTTTATTTATCTCTTGCTAATTCTTTTTACCTTTATCTATCTCAAGGGGGAAGGAAACCGGTATGAATTAAGCCATATTCCGAACAGTCCCTTGTTTTTCGCGTACAAAAGTAGTATTTTCTTTCGAAACAATCACCTGATTAGAGAAATTTTTCTTTAATGAGAAGTCTTTTATAACTCCATAACAATATCTGCAAACTGAATGTTGCAAATTGCACAAGAAATCGTTTACTTTGCGCATATTAATTCAAATCACATCATGAAAATTATCAATTTTGCCGAGACAAACTCCATCCTGAACCAGTATGTTGCCGAGATCCGGGATGTACAAGTACAAAGCGACCGCCTTCGCTTCCGCCGAAACATTGAACGCATCGGGGAAATTATGGCCTATGAAATGAGTAAGGACTTTGCTTATTCTCAGAAGAATATCCAGACTCCGCTGGGGATAGCACCCGTGCAGACTCCGGATAACCAATTGGTATTAAGCACCATTTTGCGTGCCGGGTTGCCTTTCCATCAGGGCTTTCTGAGCTACTTTGACGGTGCGGAAAATGCTTTCGTTTCCGCTTACCGGAAATATAAGGATACGCTGAAGTTTGATATTCATATTGAATATATTGCTTCACCGCGCATCGACGGAAAGACGCTGATCATTACAGACCCAATGTTAGCAACCGGTAGCAGTATGGAGTTGAGTTACCAGGCTATGCTGACGAAGGGGCATCCGGCGGAGATACATGTCGCTTCTATCATTGCCAGCCGTCAGGCTGTGGAACACATTGCTGAAACACTCCCCGAAGACAAGACTACAATCTGGTGTGCAGCCATTGATCCGGAGATAAATGAGCATTCGTATATTGTTCCGGGACTGGGAGATGCAGGAGATTTGGCATTCGGCGAAAAGGAATAGATACCAATAAAAAGTTTCCCCAATCTACCCTCACTACCCTCACTTTGGGGATAGATCAATAATAATTAGGATGTTAAGTGTGGTGGTAGTAAAAAATCCTGTGTGAGGGTAAGTGGGTTACTCTCACTGTGTGTCTCGTCCTGGTTTTGGTCCATAATCAGCCCTTAACGGAATGGGGCATTCATTTGTTTTACATCAGCTGTTATTCTGTTTATAATCAGTGAAATATCTCATTTAGCTTAGGAATAATCAGGTGTTGACCTTGGTTAACCGGCCGATTAACCTTGATTAATAGGCTCGTCAACCAAGGTTAACCGGCCGCTTGATCAAGGTTAATACCCAATAAGGCTTAGTGTAGAATGCAAAAAGATCTAGGGTAAAGACAGATGATTGCCTGTTTGTTTAGGAATGCTTCCCAATGGTTTGGTTGCAGAAGGTATGGAGATGATCTTTATTACAATGGTGATTTGGAATCTTTAGTCATTCTTTCCGTAATTGCGCTTTATAATAGTGGCCTGAAAGGCTTTTTTACCGGCCAGTAGCAGGTCTTCGTCATCAAAGGCACGAAGGCTGTACCAAAAAAGAAAATCTCCCGTACCACCCAGAATACCGAATAATCCCAGAAAGAATATATTGGCCTCTCCTGTACAGAATCCATGGATTGCAGGCATCACTCCCAATAAGATGCCCGGTAATAATAAGGATACCCGATAGAACTTCAATGGAATAGGACGAGTCAGAGAAAATCCTACTCCAGTCCAGTCAAAATGCCAGTGTAGGAGCTTTTTATCCTTTCCGCTAAACCAGTAAAGAATCCCTGCCTGGATTAGTATATAAAACACGAGGAGTAAAAATATGCAAAGCATAACTTGGGGACTGCTGATTCCTTTTACAGAGGTACCCAATAAACGACCGGCACTATAGGATGAAGGTTCATCCCATACATAAACAAACAGATAGCTACCTATCAGGAACAGAATGAAGAAAAACAGAAATCCTCTTATGTTGATAGACTTTGCTGTGAGTTTCACTTCCACTCCATCCGGGCGGTTGAATGGTTCCTTATTTGCTTCTTTCTTTTCCATAATTCCTTTTTACTGATTTCTACGCTGCAAAGATAACAAGAGTATGAAATTAATTTAGGTTATCAGAATGTTATCTTTATGTTAAGGTGGAAAGAAAAGTTTATCTATATTTGCCTGAAATATAGAATGCTTGATGAAAAAGTCGTATTATATACTTCTTACAATAACTGCAACAGCAGCTGTCCTGTACTTGCTTGGAAATTGGGTAGGACGAAGTTTCGGACTGAACCGGCAGCAAGTGATACGTAATATCCACGAAGCTTACGGCCGTGCGACGGATGCATTTGAGGCCGGACAAACTAAGGATTTGGCAGCCTTTTTCCGTAATGAACTGGATGAAGTGGATTTGAAGCGGATCAAGTTTCGCCTGGATACGGTACCTTTACACGGTGATTCTATCGTATTGAAACAGGATTTACGATATTTTTCTGATTATCGGAAACTGTTGGAGCAACACTATACCTTTGTATGTCCTGTGAATGACGCTCAGGGAGTACATGCTTATATCCAGAATCTTCGTGCCGGGTTCATCGGCAAACTGCTTTATATGTTCTTCGGAACGATAGTGGCTTTGGGACTTCTATTATTTGCCATACGTAAGCAGGTGGATATTATCCGCCGGCAGGATGAGTTGGCACGAATGCGTGAAGATTTCTCTTCTGCTATGGTTCACGACATGAAGAATCCGATCAGTTCCATCCTGATTGGGCTTAAAGTGCTTCGTAGTGGAAAGGTAGATAGTAAGCCTGAGAAGAAAGAAAAACACTTCGATATACTGGAGGCGGAAGCTCAACATTTGCTTGCACTGGCCAATAAAGTACTGACTATCTCTAAACTGGAACATGGACAATTACTGTTGGATAAGGATTGGATTCAACTCCGTCCTATGGTGGATGAGTTGGTACGCACGTTTACGGCTAAGGCAGAAAAGCCTATCACATTTCAGGTTGATTTGCAGGCAGAGGGAGCTTATGCTGATGAGGAGTATTTGAAAGAGGCTTTAAGTAACCTGATAGATAATGCTGTGAAATATTCTAAGGATACAATAGATATACAGATTACTTCCTGCCTTTCCGGACAGTATATTCAGATCAGGGTGCGGGATAATGGAATCGGTATTCCGCTTGCGGCTCAACGGATTGTATTTGATAAGTTTGAACGCGTCATTACCCGGAATGAGGATGAGAAGAAGAAAGTATCCGGTTTCGGTTTGGGACTGAACTATGTGATGAATGTAGCCCGGGAGCATGGAGGGTATGTCAGTGTGGAGAGTATAGAAGGGAAATATAGCGAATTTACTGTTTCTTTGCCGTTGCCGGCGGAGAACGAAGAGGCTAATCCGGAGGATTGATATTCTCTTGTCGTATATGAGCGTGACCGGGCCTGTCTATTTTTTTACAGACAAGCCGAATCACGTTCTTTTAAATTGTTATTCTACAGGTGGGACTGAACATTACGGCACGATACCGGTGCAAGGTCTGGAGAGCTTGCTGGGAAAACCGGTCAAAGATTAATCTTCTACCCATAGTACAGTGATACTAGAGGTTAATGTACGCCTGATACAGATATACACTAATTCTTTTATTATCAAAGGGAAAGGATAGGAAAACTTAGAAAGCGCAGTTATTCTAATACTCCTTCTGGAATTGCAGGGATCAAATTGAAGTTCCGATAATGTCAGTCAGTTCTATTGTTTCTTGTTTTCTCCTAATGGGAACTGTGCTGTATTGACTTATCTTTTTGTTCTATAACTGAAGAGGTGTCTACTATACCTCTTTTCCCTTATTTTATTCAAGGTAATGACTCTGTACTTACATAACCCATTCCAGATAATTCTCTGGCGTAATGACTACAGTCTCTTTGACCGGATAATTGTTCAAGAAAGGAGATGGAAAGGTGATTGGACGTTTATTAGGATTCCACTTCATTTCAAAAGCGGTGAAGTTGCCGTCTGCTTCTTCTATATAGTCTATTTCTTGTTGTTGAGTGGTTCTCCAGAAGAAGCTTTTTGCATAATTCCCGTTGTAATGATTTGCTTTGATGCGTTCGCTGATGAAGAAATTCTCCCATAAAGCGCCTGTGTCTTGGCGGAGAGATAGCGGTGCAAAATTCTGGATGACGGCATTGCGGATACCATTATCATAAAAATATATTTTCTTGCTCTTTTTGAGCTCTGTTCGTAAGTTACGGTTGAAAGCATTCAGGCGGAAAATGACATAGCATTTCTCTAATAAGTCGATGTATTTTTCTACGGTTTTGTTGTCGGTCCCGATGGTTTGCGCTACTTCGTTATAGGATACTTCACTGCTTACTTGCAGGGCAAGGGCGATAAGTAACTTTTCCAGCAGTATGGGGCGGCGTATCTCGTTCATAGCCAACAGGTCTTTATACAGGTAGCTGTTGGCTATGTTCATTAATAATTCTTTAGCCTCGTCAGTATGATTGATAATGTCCGGATAAGAACCGTATATAAGCCGGGATTCAAACATTTGTTTGACTGGCAATAAACCTTGGCTGTCATATAATTCTGCCGTAGAGATGGGATAGAGGTGATATTCATATTTTCGTCCTGTGAGAGGTTCGTTCAGATTACTTTGTAATTCAAACGATGAAGAACCGGTGACGAGAAGCTGCACGTTGGTGAAATTGTCTGTAATGCGTTTTAGGGTTAAACCTATTTCTGATACACGTTGTGCCTCGTCTATTACGATAATTCTGTTGTTGCCGATCAGCATTTTCAGTTCGGAGGTATTGATGTTGGCTAACATCTCTTTCACTTCCGGTTCGTCGCAGTTCAATGTCAGTACTGCTTCTTTTCGTCCTTGAGTGATTTGATTAAATAGTGTACTTTTTCCTACTTGTCTTGCACCGATCAGGATAATCGCCTTTCCTTTGAATAGCTTACTCTCAATTACCGGCTGAAGTCTTCTTTGTATCATCTCTTTCATCTTACTTTATTTCAAGGCAAATATAGGCTTTTAATACTTAAATCCCAAAATTATATATGATATTTAGGATTATAATCCCAAAATTATATATGATATTTGGGATTACCTGTTGGCGGGATTAATTAAGAATGGTACAGTAATGAACTAAATGCTGATAATGATTTAGGCGCGGATTACGCGGATTACACGGATTAATGGCTGC